>WBZM01000046.1_pt1 | contig 169404 bp, 141 predicted proteins | sample 5204271 | NCBI WGS metagenome assembly WBZM01 (sample SAMN12344346, study PRJNA552823) | activated sludge metagenome | biome: Activated sludge suspended growth; feature: Nitrification reactor; material: Wastewater; isolation source: activated sludge from nitrification reactor of wastewater... | reverse complement strand
TCATGATACGTGGCCAACGGCACGCTCGATGCCCCGACGGAGGAGAACGCGATGGAATTGGCCTGGCTCGGCCTGGCCGAGCTGAAGTCCCTGCTCGACGCCGGGCGCATCAGCTCGCTCGAACTGGTCGACGCGCTGCTCGCGCGGATCGAACGCGCCGAACCCCGGCTGCACGCCTTCGTCGAGGTCACCGCCGATGACGCACGGGCGCTGGCCCGCGCCGCCGACGCGGCCCGTCGGGCGCGCCTGCCCCGTTCGCCGCTGCACGGCCTGCCCGTGGTGCTCAAGGACCTGCTCGACATCGAGGGCCGGATCTGCACGCTGGGCTCCAAGCGCAACATCGGCCGGGTCTGCACTGAGACGGCGGCCACGGTCGAGCGCCTGCTCGCGGCGGGCATGATCCCGCTGGGCAAGGTGCACATGACCGAATTCGCCTTCGGCGGCTGGGGCACCAACCCGCACATGGGCACGCCGATGAACCCCTGGGACCTCGACGTGCACCGGGTGCCCGGCGGCTCGTCCAGCGGCACCGGCGTCGCGGTCGCGGCCGGTTATGCGCCCGTGGGCATCGGCAGCGACACCGGCGGCTCGGTGCGCATTCCCAGCGCCTTCAACGGCCTCACTGGCCTGAAGGTGACCTATGGCCGCATCAGCCTGCACGGCACCGGCCTGCTGAGCTGGACGCTCGATTCCATCGGCCCGATGGCCCGCAACGTGGCCGACTGCGCCGTGCTGCTCGATGCCCTGGCCGGCGTCGACCACCGCGATCCCGCCACCCTGTCGCAGCCGCTCGAGGATTTCCGCCGCGAGCCCCGCGCGGTGCGCGGGCTGCGGCTCGCCCTGCCGGACGCCAGCCAGCTCCCGGCCTTCATGCATCCCGGGGTCGTCGCGGCCTGGCAGGCCGCCGCCCGGGTCTTCGAATCGCTCGGCGTGCGCGTGGAGGCCACCCGCCTGCCGGAGTGGTACTTCGACCTCTCCATCCCGGCCGGCCGCATCATCGCCTCCGAGGCCTACTCGCTGCACCAGGCCTACGTGCACGATGCGGGCGTGCCCCTGGGCGACGCGGTTCGCCAGCGCATCCTGGCGGCCGGGGCCTTCAAGCCCGGCGACTACCCGCAGGAGCTGCGCACGATGGCCGAACGCCGCCGCGAGATGGCCCGCTGGTTCGAGAACTTCGACGCCGTGCTGCTGCCCACGGTCGCGATTCCGGCGATGCCCGTGGCCGAGGTCGTCGAGACCTCGCCGATCCCGGGCTACCTCACCCGCCCGGCGAACTACCTCGGCCTGTGCGGGCTGGCGCAGCCCGCCGGCCTGGTCGAGCAGCGCCCGGCCAGCATCCAGATCGTGGGCAAGCCCTTCGACGAGCGCACCGTGCTCGCGCTGGGCCAGGCCTTCGAGACCGCCGCCGGGCACGCGGCCCGTCGGCCCTCGCTGGCGGCGCTGGGCCTGGCCGAATGACGCCGGGCGCCCCTGCCTCCCTGAGCGCCGACCAGGCGCATGGTCGTCGGGTCTACCGGCGCCTGGCCTTCGCGCTGGGTCTCGTGGTCGCCGTGTACTTCGCGGTGGTGCCCTGGGTGGGCCTGAACCTCGCGTTCCACTTCTACATGATGCTGTGGATCACGATGGCGACGGCCTTCAACGTCAGCTCCGGCTTCTCCGGCTACATGCCCTTCGGCTATGTCGCGTTCTACGGGGTCGGCGCGTTCACCACCGCCATCCTGGTGAAGAAGCTCGGCTTCGCGGTGCTCGCCGCCCTGCCGGTGGCAGGCCTGGCGGGCGTGCTGCTCAGCCTGTTGATGGCCCCCACGCTCAGGCTCTCCGGCATCTATTTCGCGATCGTCAGTCTGTCGCTGGCGGGCATCTGCCGGCTCACCATCGCGAACCTGCCCGAGGAGATCACCGGCGGCAGCTTCGGCCTGCAGCTGGGCAGCAAGCCCGAGCCGGTGCAGGCCTTCTACGTGATGATGGCCGTGATGATGATCGCGCTGGCCAGCGTGCTGTGGCTGTCGCGCTCGCGCCTGGGCAAGGCGCTGCGCGCGGTGCGCGACGACCCCGAGGCCGCCGACATGATGGGGGTGAACGTCGGCTGGGTGCGGCTGCAGGGCTGGATGATCGCCGCGGTGTTCCCGGCCCTGTGCGGCGGGGTCGAGGCCTGGTACACCAACGTCGTCGACACCGAGACCGCGTTCAACACGCTGATCACCGCGAAGACCGTGATCTACGCGGTCGCTGGCGGCCTGGGCACCGTCACCGGCCCCGTGCTCGGCGCGATCGCGATGTCCTGGCTGGACGAACTCGTCTGGCGGCGCTTTCCGCTGATCAACCTGCTGATCCTGGGGGTGGCGGTGATGGCGCTGGTGCTGTTCCTGCCGCGTGGCATCGTCGGCACGCTGCTGCGCGCCAAGCCCCAGTGGCGCCGGTTCATCCCCTGAGGCCACGATGGAGATCCTCGTCCTGAACGGCCTGGTCAATGGCGTGATCGTCGGAGGCCTGTACGCGCTGCTCGGCCTGAGCCTGAGCCTGTTGTACGGCGTGCTTCGGGTCGTCAACTTCGCCCACGGCGAGCTCGTGATCGGCGCCTCGTTCCTGGCCTACCTGATGTTCCAGGCGACCGGCCTGCACCCGCTGTGGGCGCTGCCGGTGGCGGCGGTGGTGTTCTTCGGGATCGGCTGGGTGTGCTACCACGCGCTGATCCCGCGACTGGGTCGCAGCGACGACCCCGAGACGATGTCCTTCCTGCTGATGTACGGCTTCTCGATCGCGCTGGCGGCCACGCTGCTGCTGCTGTTCGGCGCCGACTCCCGCTCGATCGACTACGCGTTCAATCCGATCTCGGTGCCGATCGGCCCGGTCAACGTCTCCACCGCCCGGCTGGTGGCGCTCGCCGCCACCGTCGTGATCACGTTGGGAATGGGCGCGTTCCTGTTCCGCACGCTGCCCGGCAAGGCGTTGCGGGCGGCCTCGATGAATCGCGAAGCGGTGCAGATCATCGGCGTGAACATCGTGCGCCTGTCGGCGCTGGCCTTCGCGCTCGCGTTCGGGCTGGCCGGCGTCACCGGGGTGCTGATCGCGCTGGTGTTCCCGGCCTTCAGCCCCTTCTCGGGCGGCGAGTACTCGATCATCGGCTTCATCGTGATCGTGCTGGGCGGTCTGGGCAATCCGGTGGGCGCGCTGATCGCCGGGGTCTTCTTCGGCGTGTGCGAGCAGATGGCCACGGTGTTCCTGCCGCAGGCGCTCGCGCAGATCGTCGGTTTCGCGATCCTGGTGGTCACGGTGCTGCTGCGGCCCGCAGGCCTGTTCGGTTTCAGGGCGCTGCGATGAGCGACGCGATCGCGGTCAGTGGCCTGAGCAAGCGTTTCGGCGGCCTGCTGGCGCTGGACGACGTCAGCTTCTCGGCACGCGCGGGCCAGGTGCTCGGTGTGATCGGCGTCAATGGCGCGGGCAAGACCACGCTGATGAACTGCATCTGCGGAATCTACCGGCCCGACCAGGGCAGCATCCGGATCGACGGACACGACACCACGGGCAAGACGCCGCACGAGATCGCGCACCGGGGCGTCGGGCGCACGTTCCAGATCCCGCGGGTCTTTCGCAAGATGTCGCTGATCGACAACCTGCTGGTGCCGGTGCTCGATCGCCGGGAGTCCGACGCCGCCCTGCTGGCGCGCGCCGAGGCGACGCTCGCGCAGATGCGGCTGATCGACCTGCGCCACAACTTCGCCGAGGAGCTCTCCGGCGGCCAGCAGAAGCTGCTCGAGATGGCGCGCATGCTGATGCCCGAGCCCCGGGTGGTGATGCTCGACGAGCCCTTCGCCGGCGTGCACCCCGACCTGTGCCGCTTCATGATCGAGCAGATCGAGGCGATGTCGGCGGCCGGGCGCACCGTGCTGCTGATCAGCCATGACCTCACGTCCATCTACCGGCTCTCCCACCAGGTGATCGCGATGAACCAGGGCCGCATCATCGCCGAAGGCGATGTCGCCGCCATCCGCAGCAACCCCGCCGTGATCGAGGCCTATCTTGGCGGCTGAGCCCTCCCAAGCCCCGGCGTCGGCCGGTCCCGCGATGGCGCTGCGCGGCGTCGACGTCGCCTACCATGGCGACATCCGCATCCTGCAGGACCTCAGCCTCGAGGTGAAGACCGGCGTGGTCACCGGTGTGATCGGGCCCAATGGCGCGGGCAAGTCCACCGCCCTGCGTGCGCTGTCGGGCCTGCTCAAGCCGGTGTCCGGCGACGTGCTGATTCGCGGCCAGCGCGTCACCGGCATGGCGCCCTGGGAGTTCATCGAGCGACGGGTCGCGATGGTGCCGCAGAGCCGCAGCCTGTTCGGCGAGCTGTCGGTGCACGACAACCTGCTGCTGGCCTGCTGGACCTTCCGCAAGGACAAGGCACGCGTCGCGCGCGCGCTGGAGATCGCCTACGAGCGCTTCCCGATCCTGAAGGATCGCCGCACCCAGATGGCCGGCGCGATGAGCGGCGGGCAGCAGCGATTCCTGGAGCTGGGCCGCGCGCTGGTGCTCGAGCCCGAGGTGCTGCTGCTGGACGAACCGACCGCGATGGTCGCGCCGAAGCTCTCGGCGGAGATCTACGAATTCATCGCCGGGCTGCCCGCGCAGGGCATCTCGGTGTTGCTGGTGGACCAGAACGTGCGACAGTGCGTGAACGTCTCCGACCACCTGTACGTGCTCGAACTCGGCCGAAACAAGGTCGATGGCTCGGCACGGCAGTTCGGAGAGGACCAGGCCCTGCGCGATCTGATCGCGCAGTGGGTGGACTACAAGATCGACTCGTGAGGAGCTAGACATGGACAAGCGACAACTTCTGAAATCGGCGCTGGCCGGCGGCGTGCTGACCTCGCCCCTGGTCCGCGCGCAGGCGCCCGCCGAGCGCCCGATCCGCCTCGGCATGACGGTGTCCTCCAGCGGCACGTTCGCGCTCGCCGCGCAGTCGGGCCAGCGTGGCGTGGAGATCTGGGTCGACGACGTGAACAGCCGCGGCGGCATCGAGGTCGGCGGACGCAAGCGCAAGGTGGAGCTCGTCAAGCTCGACGATCGCAGCGACAAGACGGTGATCCCGAAGGTCTACGAGACGCTGATCAAGGAGGAGAAATGCGACCTGCTGTTCGGTCCGTTCGGCTCCACGCTGACCAGCGCGGCGGCCTCCACCACCGAATTGGCCGAGAAGATGATGATCATCTGGTCCGCGTCGGCCGACTCCATCTACTCGCAGGGCTTCAAGTCGATCGTCTCGGCCACGCAGATCGCCGGCACCTTGCTCGGACAGAACGGCGTGCGCGCGATCCACGCGATGGGCGCGAAGAAGATCGCGTTCGCCTATCTCGACGAGCCCTTCCCCGCCGCGCTGACGCAGGGCGCGGTCGCGTTGGCCAAGGAACTGGGCATGGAGGTGACCCAGAACGAGAAGTTCGCCAAGGGCACCAAGGACTTCAACATCCTGATCCAGAAGGCCAAGGCCAGCGGCGCCGACGCGTTCTACCCCACCGCCTACGAAGGCGACCAGATGACGATCGCGCGCCAGCTGCGCGAGGCCAACGTGCTGTTCAAGGCCGTCTATTTCGTCTACGCGTCGCAGCCGCAGTTCCTGCAGCAGGCGGGCAAGGACGGTCTGTACGCGCTCAGCCAGACGCTGCTGCATGAGAAGATCAACTGGAAGGTCACGCACGGCCTGAACCGCGCGCAGATGGTGGAGCGCTACGCGAAGCTGTTCCCGAACGCGCAGTACCCGGCCGACTTCCAGACCGCGCTGGCCTACGGCGCCGGCGTCGTCACCGAGCAGATGATCCGGGGCGCCAATTCGCTGGAGGCCGCCAAGCTGAAGGACGCGGCGATGAAGCTCAACGGCAAGATCGTCACGCTGACCGGCGAGTTCCAGATCGACAACACCGGCAAGCAGTACAAGAACGAGTTCGCGATCATGCAGAACATGCCGGGCGGACCGGAGGTGGTCTATCCGCCGGCGGTGGCCACCGCCAAGGGGGTGTACCCGGCCCCGGCGTACAACGCGCGCTGAGCGCGAACGCGCCGGGCCTCGGTCCGGCGCCCGCCCGAGGCCGGGCGCCGGCCGTCCTGTCGGGCGGACTGGCCCGCCGGGGGGCGCCCGCCCCGCTCAGGCGAATCCCGGGGGCGGCTGGAAGCCGCCGAAGCCGCGCTCGATCAGCTGCGCGAACCGGATGCAGGTCAGGTCGCCCAGGTGCGGCCCGACGATCTGCACGCCCACCGGCAGCCCGTCGTCGGCCAGGCCGATCGGTGCCACCGTCGAGGGCAGGTACACCGATCCCGAGTACCCGGCCCAGAACATCTGCGTGGTGCTGGGCTGCGGCTTGCCATTGACCGGGATCATCCGTTCCCAGCGTTCGCCGACCTGGTTGTGCGGGAACGCGGTGGTCGCGCCCACCGGACACAACAGCAGGTCGAAGCGCTGGAAGAACGCGACCCACTGGTCGCGGTGACGCAGCCGCTCGCGATCGGCCTGCAGCCAGGCGCGATGGCTCATCGTGGTGGCCCGGATCATCTGCGCGCGGTAGTCCTGCGCGTCGCCGAGCAGTTCGCGCTGCCCGAGCAGCGTCGCGTAGGCTTCGTCGTTGACGCCCACGCTGGTGGCCGAGCGCAACAGCGTGATGAACACCCGGTGCGACTCGGCCGGATCCACCGGCCGGGCCTTCATGTCGACCCGCGTGCCCTGCGAACGCAGCCAGCGCGCGAGCGCCAGCAGGCGCTGCTGCACCGCCTCGTCGACCTCGGCGGTCTCGGCGGTGAGCATCACCGCCACGCGAAAGTCCGCCAGCGTGCGCTGCGTGGGCTTGGGCAGTTTCAGCGACCAGGCCGGCGCATCGAGATCGCCCGGCCCGGCGATCGCCTGCAGCGCGACCTCCAGGTCGGCGGCTGAACGCGCCAGCGGCCCGATCACCGAGATGTCGCTGTTCGGGTTGCCCCCGGGCAGGCCGTGACCCTGGCGCGAGGCCACGCCGAAGGTGGGCTTGTGGCCATAGACGCCGCAGTAGTGCGCCGGATTGCGGATCGACGCGCCGATGTCGCTGCCCACCTCCAGCCCGGTGAAGCCCGCGGCCAGCGCCGCCGCCGAACCGCCCGAGGAGCCGCCGGGCACGCGCGTGACGTCCCAGGGGTTGTTCGTGGTGCCATAGACCGGATTGAAGGTCTGCCAGTCGGCCAGCGCCACCGGCACGTTGGTCTTGCCGAAGATCACCGCGCCGGCCGCCTGCAGCCGGCGCACCGCCAGGCCGTCCTCCCGGGCGACGTTGCCCCGGTGTTCGGGAAACCCGAGCGTGGTGGGCAGGCCCTTCACGTCGAAGGACTCCTTCACCGTCATCGGCACCCCGTGCAGCGGACCCAGCGTGGCGCTGCGCTTGCCGGTGAGTTTGTCCAGCGCGTCGGCCCGCGCCCTCGCGGCCCGGGTGTTGGCGACCACCACCGCGTTGATCTCGCGGTCGCGGGCCCGCACCCGCGACAGGTACATCTCGAGCGCCTCGCGCACGCCGATCCGCTTGCGCCGGATCAGCGAGGCCAGACGCACCGCGCTGCTGAAGGGGGAGACTTCGCTCATCGCAACCTCCGAAAGCCCGGACCCGGGCGCGCGTGGGTGGGCAGGTGCCGGCGGCCCGGCGCCCCGGGCCGCCGGCCCGCGGGCGATCAGGCGACCGCGGCCAGGCTGCGACGGGCGGCGGCGATCGTCGCGTCGACGTCGGCGTCGGTGTGCGCGCCCGAGAAGAAGAAGGCCTCGACCGGCGAGGGCGGCAGGTAGACGCCCTCGTCGAGCATCCGGTGGTAGAAGCGCTTGAAGCGCTCGACGTCCTGCGCCTGCACCTGCGCGAAGCTCTCGGGCGGCGTGGGCATCATGTAGCAACCGGCCATGCCGCCCTCGCCTTGCGCGCAGAACGCCACGCCGGTGGCCCGGGCCGCCTCGTTCAGGCCGCTGACCAGCCGCGCGCAGCGCGCCGACAGCCGATCGAAGAAGCCGGGTTCGGCGATCAGGTCGAGCGTGGCCAGGCCGGCGGCCATCGCCAGCGGATTGCCCGACAGCGTGCCCGCCTGGTAGACCGGGCCGAGCGGCGCCATCAGGTCCATGATGCGCGCGGGCCCGCCCACCGCACCCACCGGCATGCCCCCGCCGATCACCTTGCCGAAGGCGGAGAGGTCCGGCGTCACGCCGATCAGCGCCTGCGCGCCGCCGAGCGCGACGCGAAAGCCGGTCATCACCTCGTCGAAGATCAGCAGCGCGCCATGGCGCGTGCACAGGTCGCGCAAGCCCTGGTGGAAGCCCGGCGCGGGCTTGATCAGGTTCATGTTGCCGGCGATCGGTTCGACGATCACGCAGGCGATGTCATCGGGGTATTGCTCGAAGAAGCGCGCGACGCTCGCCAGGTCGTTGAACTGCGCGACCAGCGTGTGACGGGCGAGGTCCTCGGGCACGCCGGCCGAACTCGGGGTGCCGAAGGCGAGCGCGCCGGACCCCGCCTTCACCAGCAGGCTGTCGGCGGTGCCGTGGTAGCAGCCCTCGAACTTGATCAGCTTGTTGCGCTTCGTGTAGCCGCGCGCCAGCCGCAGCGCCGACATCGCCGACTCGGTGCCCGAGCTGGTGAAGCGCACCTTCTCGACCTGCGGGAACAGCGCGACGATGCGCTCGGCGAGGTCGGTCTCCATCGTGTTGGGCGCGCCGTAGGACAAGCCGCGCGTGGCCGCGCGCTGAACCGCCTCGACCACCTTGGGGTGCGAGTGGCCGGCGATCATCGGGCCCCAGGAGCCGAGGTAGTCGATGTAGCGGCGACCCTCGACGTCCCAGAGGTAGGCGCCCTCGGCGCGTTCGATGAAGCGCGGCGTGCCGCCGACCGCGCGAAACGCGCGGACGGCCGAGTTGACGCCACCGACCAGCACCCGCTGGGCGCGGTCGAATTCCGATTGATTGGTTGTCATGGGCGAGTGTGAGGGTGCGGGCGGGGAAAGGCCGGCGCCCCGCCATCGGGGCCGTCGGCCGCTGATGCGAGTCTAACGGATGCGGGGGAGCCTCAGGCGAGCACCACGCTCAGGCCGCCCAGCACGCCGTAGTCGGTGGCGATGCGATCGCCCGGCGCCACCGTCACCGGCGCCACGCAGGTGCCGGTGGTGACGAGGTCGCCCGCCTTCAGGCCCGGCCCGTGGCGCGACAGCTCGTTGGCGATCCAGGTCAGCCCGATGCGGGGGTCGCCCAGCACATTGGCGCCCTGACCCTGGGCGATCTCGAGGCCATCGCGGCGCACGGTGACCCGGTGCGCGGCCAGGTCGAGTCCACGCCAGGACTCGGGCATGGCCTCGCCCACCACCAGCCAGCTCGCGCAGGCGAAATCGGCGATCAGTTGCGGCGCGCCGGCGTGCACGAAGTCGTCGTAGCGCGAATCCGGGATCTCGATCGTCGGGTGCAGGCTGCCGACCCCGGCGAGCACCTCGGCTTGGGTGTAAGGGGCATCACGCGGCGGCAGGTCGCGGGCCATCCGGAACGCGAATTCGGCCTCGATCACCCGCATCCCGTTCGAGCCCAGCGCGATCGTCGCCCCCGGCGGACGCATCCGATCGGCCAGCAGGCGCCCGGCCAGGGGCCCATCGACGCCGATGTGCTGCTGCCCGGCGGCGCTGGTGGCGGCGATCTTCCAGCCCACCACCGGCTGGCCCGAGAGCTCGGCGAGCCGCGCCTGCACCGCGTAGCCCTGCGCACGGTCGGCGGGCCGGCAGGCGGGCGGCAGCGCGGCCAGGCGGGTGGCGGATCGCCAGTGTTGCCACAGGATCTCGGCGGCGTGTTGGATCGGATCGGTCATGGGTCGGTGAACGATGACGGTGGGGATGGCGCCGGCGGTCGGATCCGCCGGCCGGGTGCGGGCGCCCCCGGCGGGGTGCCAGGGCGTGACGACACGCGCTAGCTGCGCGCCAGCAGGGTCTCGATGTCGGCGGCCAGCGAGGCGGGCTCGGTCTGCGGCGCGTAGCGCTTGAACACCGAACCGTCGCGCGCCACCAGGAACTTGGTGAAGTTCCACTTCACCGCGGTCGAGCCCATCAAGCCCGGGGCCTCGGCGGTGATCCAGCGCCACAGCGGGTGCGCGTTCTCGCCGTTGACGTCCACCTTCTCGGCCATCGGGAAGGTGACGCCGTAGTTGCGCTCGCAGAAGGCCCCGATCTCGCTGGCGCTGCCCGGATCCTGCTCGCCGAACTGGTTGCAGGGAAAGCCGATGATGTCCAGGCCACGGTCGTGGTACTCGTCGTAGAGCGCCTGCAGCCCCTTGAACTGCGGCGTAAAGCCGCATTCGCTGGCGGTGTTCACGACCAGCAGCACCCGGCCGGCGAACTGCTTGAGCGGCAGCGGCTTGCCGGCGAGGCTGCGGACCTTGAAGTCGTAGACGGTGGACATCGGTTCAACTCCCGCGCGGCGAGGCGTGCGTGGTGGCAGGGGCGGCGCGGGCAGGCCCGTCCTCGGCCGAGGCGGCGTGCACGCGTACCGCACAATACTTGAACTCCGGGATCTTGCCGAACGGGTCCAGCGCGGGGTTGGTCAGCCGGTTCGCGGCGGCCTCGGCGAACGCGAACGCGATGAACACGGTGCCCCGCGCGATGCCCTCGTCGGCCCGCGCGATCAGCGTGATCTCGCCCCGGCGCGACGCCACGACGAGTCGATCGCCGGCGCGCACGCCCAGCCGGGAGAGATCGACCGGATGCATCGAGGCCGATGGCTCCGGCTCGATCGCGTCGAGCACGCCCGCGCGGCGGGTCATCGCGCCGGTGTGCCAGTGCTCCAGCAGCCGCCCGGTGATCAGCACGAAGGGGTATTCATCGTCCGGCGGCTCCGCGCCCGGGCGGTAGCGCGCCGGCACCAGCCGTGCCCGGCCATCGGGCGTGGGGAAGTGATCCTGGAACACCACCGGGTGCCCGGGTTCGTCCTCGTGCTCGCACGGATAGGTGACACTGCCCTCGCGCTGCAGGCGCGCCCACGAGATGCCCCGGATCGAGTCCATCGCGTGGCGCATCTCCTCGTAGACCTCGGCGACGTCCTCGTAGGGCCAATCCAGGCCCAGGCCGCGCGCCATCCGGATCAGGATCCACAGGTCCTGGCGCGCCTGGCCCGGCGGCGCCACCGCCGCGCGGCCGAGTTGCACCATGCGGTCGGTGTTCGTGAAGGTGCCGGTCTTCTCGGCGAACGCCGAGGCCGGCAGGATCACGTCGGCCATCACCGCGGTCTCGGTCGGGAAGATGTCCTGCACCACCAGCCAGTCCAGCGACCCCAGCGCCTGGCGGGCGTGCGCCAGATCGGGGTCGGACATCGCCGGGTTCTCGCCCATGATGTACATCGCCCGGATCCGGCCGGCCCTCGCCGCGTCCATGATCTCGACCACGGTCAGCCCCGGGTTCGGGTCCAGCGCCCGCCCCCACAAGGCCTCGAATCGGGCGCGCCGCGCCGGGTCGGCCACCCGGTTGTAGTCGGGCAGCATCATCGGGATCAGCCCCGCGTCCGAGGCGCCCTGCACGTTGTTCTGGCCACGCAGCGGGTGCAGGCCGGTGCCCGGACGGCCGATCTGGCCGGTGATCATCGCCAGCGCGATCAGGCAGCGCACGTTGTCGGTGCCGTGCGTGTGTTGCGACACGCCCATGCCCCAGAAGATGATCGACGCCCGGCTGCGGGCATACGTGCGGGCCACCTCGCGCAGCGTCCCGGGATCGATGCCGCAGATCGGGGACATCGCCTCGGGCGAGCAGTCGGCGACGTTGGCCGCGAGCGCCTCGTATTCGTCGGTGCGGTCTCGAATGAAGTCGCGATCGACCAGCCCCTCGGCGATGATCACGTGCAGCAGGGCGTTGAGCATCGCGACGTCGCTGTCGGCACGGAACATCAGCGCGAAACGCGCGTGACGGGCCAGCTCGGTGCGCCGCGGGTCGGCGACGATCAACGTGGCGCCGCGGCGCACCGCGTTCTTGATGAAGGTGGCCGCCACCGGATGGTTCACCGTGGGGTTGGCACCGATCACCAGGATGACCTCGGCCAGCAGCGCGTCGCTCACCGGATTGGAGACCGCGCCCGAGCCCACGCCCTCGAGCAGCGCCGCCACCGACGAGGCGTGACACAGCCGGGTGCAGTGGTCGACGTTGTTCGTGCCGAACCCGGTGCGCACCAGCTTCTGGAACAGGTAGGCCTCCTCGTTGCTGCCCTTGGCCGATCCGAAGCCGGCCAGCGAACCGGGGCCGGCGGTGTCGCGCCAACGGGCCAGGCCGCCGGCGGCGAGCGCGAGCGCCTCGTCCCAGCTCGCCTCGCGGAAGTCGTCCCGCCAATCGGCCGGCACCCGATCGAAATCGAATCGCTTCGGACGGCCGGGTCGGCGCACCAGCGGCACGGTGAGGCGATCGGGGCTGTGGGTGTAGTCGAAGCCGAAGCGCCCCTTCACACACAGGCGGCCATGATTGGCCGGCCCGTCGCGACCCTCGACCCACTGGATGCGGTTGTCTCGCACCTGGTAAGTGAGCTGGCAGCCCACGCCACAGAACGGACACAGCGAGTCCACCGAGCGCTGCGGCGGCTCGCGATTGGCCACCTCGCCCGCGCGCGGGTCGTTGCCCGGCAGGCGCGGCGACAACGCCCCCGTGGGACAGGCCTGCACGCACTCGCCGCAGCCCACGCAGGTGGCGGCGCCCATCGGGTCCTCGAGGTCGAACACGATGCGTGCCGCATCGCCCCGCCCGGCGAAGCCGATCACGTCATTGCCCTGCTCCTCGCGGCAGGCGCGCGCGCAGCGGCCGCACTGGATGCAGGCCTGCAACGACACCGCGATCGCCGGGTGGGAAAGATCGGGCGCGGGCTGCGCCCGCGGTTCGAAGCGCCCGCCATCGGCGCCGAGCCGCTCGGCCCAGTGGCGCAGCTCGTCGCGGTTCGGATCGCCCTCGGGCAGCGCGTCGCACAGCAGCAGCTCCACGACCGTGCGCTGCGCCGCGCGCGCGCGTTCGCTGCCGGCACGCACCGTCATGCCCGGTGTGGGCTGCCGGCAGCAGGAGGCCGCCAGCGTGCGTTCACCGTCGATCTCGACCACGCAGGCGCGGCAATTGCCGTCGGCCCGCAGCCCCTCCTTGAAGCACAGGTGGGGGATCTCGATGCCGGCACGGTGCGCCGCCTGCCAGAGGGTCTCGCCGGGGTGCGCCCGCAGCGCGCGCCCGTCGAGCTCGAAGGGGATGGTGTCCGGGTTCATGCGCCCTCCTTGCCCGCCGACAGCCCCACCTCGTGCCCGAAGTGCCGCAGCACGCTGCGCACCGGGTTGGGCGCCGCCTGGCCCAGGCCGCAGATCGAGGCGTCGGCCATCGTGCGCGACAGCGCCTCGAGCCGCGCGACATCCCAGCGCGGCGCCGCCAGCAGCGCCTGCGTCTTCGCGGTGCCCACGCGGCACGGCGTGCACTGGCCGCAGGACTCGTGACGAAAGAAGTGCATCAGGTTCGCGGCGGCATCGCGCGCGCGATCGGCCTGCGACAGCACGATCACCGCGGCCGAGCCGATGAAGCAGTCGTGCGCCTGCAGCGTGTCGAAGTCCAGCGGCAGATCGGCCAGCGCGGCCGGCAGGATGCCCCCGGAGGCCCCGCCCGGCAGGTAGGCGTAGAGCTCGTGCCCGGGCAGCATGCCGCCGCAGTGCTCGTCGATCAGTTCGCGCGCGCTGATGCCCGCCGGGGCCAGCTTCACGCCGGGCAGACGCACGCGTCCCGACACCGAGAACGCGCGCAGCCCCCGGCGTCCGCGCCGGCCGTGGTGCGCGAACCAGTCGGCGCCGTGCTCGAGGATGCGCGGCACCCAGGCCAGCGTCTCGACGTTGTTGACCAGTGTCGGACGGCCGAACAGGCCCCGCTCGGCCACGAAGGGCGGGCGCAGCCGGGGCATGCCGCGCTTGCCTTCGATCGACTCGATCAGCGCGCTCTCCTCGCCACAGATGTAGGCGCCGGCGCCGCGGCGCAGGTGGATCTGCGGCATCGCGTCGCGCGGCAGCGGCGGGTCGGCGATCAGCGCCGGCAGCTCCCGCTCGAACAGCGCGCGCAGGCCGGCGTACTCGTCGCGCAGGTACAGGTAGCAGGCGCTGGCCTGCACCGCCCAGGCCGCCACGAGAAGGCCCGCGAGAAAACCATGCGGATCGGTCTCGAGCGTGTGCCGATCCTTGAAGGTGCCCGGCTCGCCTTCGTCGGCATTGACCACCATCAGCCGCGGCGCGGGTTGCGCGGCGACGATGCGCCACTTGCGCGCGGTGGGAAAACCCGCGCCACCCATGCCACGCAGACCGGCCCGTTCGAGGACGTCGAACACCGCCTCTCGGGAGAGTTCGCCGCCGGCGACGCGGCCGACGATGTCGTACACGCCGGCCGCGCGCGCCTGGGCATAGGCGTCCGTCGACGGGAGCTCGGGTGCGCGCGCCGCGTGCGCGCGCACGGGATCGAGCCCCGCGCCCAGCGCGCCGTCGATCAGCGCCCGCACCCGTTCCGGGCTCGCGTCGCGCACGACGCGCTGCGCCACCACCGCCGCCGGTGCGCCATCGCACTGACCGATGCAAGGCACCCGCTCGACCCGCACACCGGATGGCGCCGCGTCCGCCAGCCGCTCGGCCAGCGCCGCGGCCCCGGACATCGCGCACGACAGGGATTCGCACACGCGCACCACCAGCGTGTCGGCGTCCGCCTCGCGCCGCTCGACCACGCGGAAGTGGTGGTAGAAGGTGGCCACCTCGTAGACCTCGACCGGCGCCAGCCCCAGGTGTTCGGCCAACGCCACCAGCAGCGGCTTGGGCAGGCAGCCCTCGGCGTCGTTGATCCGGTGCAGGTATTCGATCAGTCGATCGCGTGCCGGCGCCTCGCCCGCGAGCAGCGCGCGAACGCGCTCGCGATCGTCCGCCACCACCGGACGCCCCTTCGGGTGCGCCACGCGCCGACGAAACGTGACGGGCTGCGCGACGGGCGGTGCGCCGACGCTCACAGGTCGATCTCCACCGTCTGCAGGTGCTCGGGCACCTCGACCTTCCATCCGAGCTGCTCCTCGATCCGCTGGCGCAAGGTGTCGGCCGCGTCCGCTTCGCCGTGGACGAGATAGGTGCGGGTGGGCGGACGACGGATGCCCTTGAGCCAGGCCATGATCTCGTCGGCGTCCGCATGGGCCGACCAGGCATCGATGTGGCGCACGCCGGCGCGCACCGGGTACCACTGACCGTGGATCTTCACCTCGGTGGCCCCCTCCACCAGGTGGGCGCCCCGCGTGCCACCCGCCTGGTGGCCGACGAAGATGATCCGGTTACGCTCGTCAGGCGCGATGCGCTTCAGGTGGTGAAGCACCCGTCCACCAGTGGCCATGCCACTGGCCGCGATGATCACCGAGGGCATGCGCAGGTTGGACAAGCCCTTGGACTGCTCCGGCGTGTTGATCAGCCTGGCCACCGAACACATCGCGCGACACTCGCCCACGGTGAGCCGGTGCAAGGGACGATGGTGGCGATAGAGCGCGGTCGCGTCGATCGCCATCGGCGAATCGAGGAAGACCGGCAGATCGGGAATCTCGCCCGCCGCCTTCAGCCGCGACAGCGCGAGCATCACCGTCTGCGCCCGCCCCACCGCGAACGAGGGGATCAGCACCGACCCGCCCGCGGCGGCGGCCTCGCGGATCGTGGTGGCCAGCAGTTCGGCCGCGCCATCCGGTCCGTGGCGCCGGTTGCCGTAGGTGGACTCGAGCAGCAGCACGTCGGTGTCCTGGGGTCGGGCGGGTGCCCGCATGATGCTGTCATTGGGGCGGCCCAGGTCGCCGGAGTACAGCAACGAGCGCGAGCCCCGCTGCAGGCGCACCGAGCCGGCACCCAGCAGGTGGCCGGCCGGCTGCAGGCTCGCCGACAAGCCTTCGCCGAGGTCGATCCGCTCGCCGAAATCGACGTCCCGGAACTGCTTCATCGCGCGCGCCGCGTCCTCGACGGTGTACAGCGGCTCGGCCGGCATGTGCTTGGACAGGCCGTGGCGATTGGCGAACCGCGCCTCCTCCTCCTGCAGGTGGGCGCTGTCCTTCAGCAGGATCTCGCAGAGGTCGCGGGTGGCCGCGGTGGCGTAGATGGGGCCGCGGTAGCCGTCGCGCACCAGCGCGGGCAGGTAGCCGCAGTGATCGAGGTGCGCGTGGCTGAGCACCACGGCATGCAATCGGCGCGGCGCCACCGGCAGCGGCGACCAGTTGCGCAGCCGCAGCTGCTTGAAGCCCTGGAACAGCCCGCAGTCGAGCAGCACCGCCCGACGGCCATCCTGCAGCAGGTGCCGCGACCCGGTGACCGTGCCGGCCGCGCCCGCGAACGTGAGTTTCATGCTGTGCGATCCCTTGCCGTGCCTGGACAGCTCCGATGGTACGTCACCGCTGCGACCGCCGGCCGGCGGCGCTATCGGCCGTCCGCCCCTCGGTGGGTCACCGCGCACGAACCGATGCCGATACCGCCGGGATGAAGCAGGAATCGCGCCCGTACGTCATCACGCGCACGCCGATCCTGGACCGCCAGGACCGGCTCGTGGGACAGCACCTGCGTCTGCTCGACGGCGATCCCGCGTCGCTGCTCGCCCGACTGGCCGAGTGGCCGACGCGCACGCGGCTCTTCCTGGACGTGCCCGTCGAGTGCCTGGACGACACCGGGGCCTTGGCCGCGGTGGGCGACCGCGTGGTGGTCTGCCCGACCGGCGACGCCGCCCGCGCGGGCGCCGACGGCGGCGGCGTGGCCGCGGTGCGTGCCCGAGGCTTGCCGCTGGCACTGACCGACGTCAACCCACGATCGACCTGGCTGGCGCACCTGGGCAGTGCACAGTACGTGGGCGTGGACCCCGAACGGGTGCCCGCCGCGCACCTGCCCCGCTACGTGGAAGCCCTGCACCGGCGCCACGCGCGCGTGATCGCCACGGCGGTGCGCCGGCGCGACCGCCGAAGCGACGCTCAGGACGCCGGCTTCGACCTGATCGAGGGCGACTGGTTCCTGCGCGACCCGAAGTCCGGCCAGTCGCGGGTCGACCCCGCGTACAGCAGCGTGCTGCGCGCCCTGTGCCTGGCCCAGGACGAGGCGCCACTGATGCAGATCGAGGCCAGCCTGCGCGCCGACCCGGCGCTCGCCTTTCGGCTGCTGCGTTACGCGAACTCGGCCGCCCGCAGCCCCGGCAACCCGGTGCGCAGCCTGGGCGACGCCCTGCATCTGATCGGCTACCGGCCGCTGGCGCGCTGGCTCGGTCTGGCCCTGGTGACGGCCCGCGTGGACACCGGCACCCATGGCGTGCTCTCGCTGACCGGCGCGCAACGCGCCCGCCTGATGGAGCTGATCAGTCCCCAGCTCGCCACCCGCATCGATGCGAACGACGCCTTCTTCACCGGGCTGATCTCGGTGCTGCCGGCGATGTTCGAGATGCCCCTGGAGGGGGTGATCGAGGCGCTGATGCCGCGACCCGACGTGGCCCAGGCCCTGCGCACCCGCGCCGGCCCGCTGGGCGCCCTGTTGCACCTGGCCTGCTGCGGCGAGGATGACGACGCCGCGGCGCTGGTCGCCGCGCGCGAGCGCCTGGGTCTGAGCGCGGCGGCCGTCACCGAGGCGATGCTGGCCGCGATGGCCTGGGCCGAACAGGCGCAGGCCGGCGAGTGACCGGGGTGGCGCGCGGCCAACGCCCGCGCCCAGCGATCGCGCGGCCCCTCCGGGCCGGCGCCGGCCGGCCCCTTACTGGAAGAAGTCCTTGACCTTGTCCATCCAGCCCTTGGACTGCGGGCTGTGCTTCGGATCGGTCAGCGTGCCTTCGAACTCGCGCAGCAGCTTCTTCTGACGGTCGTTCAGGCGCACCGGCGTCTCCAGCGACACGTGGGCGTAGAGGTCGCCCGGGTAGCTGGAGCGGTATCCCTTGATGCCCTTGCCGCGCAGCCGGAAGGTCTTGCCGCTCTGGGTCCCCTCGGGCAGTTCGATCTCGGCACGACCGTTCAAGGTGGGCACCTGGATCTTGCCGCCCAAGGCGGCGGTCACGAACGAGATCGGGATCTCGCAGTGCAGGTCATCGCCGTCACGCTGGAAGACCGGGTGTTCCTTCACCTTGATCTCGACGTACAGGTCGCCGGCCGGGCCGCCATTGACCCCGGGTTCGCCATTGCCGGACAGCCGGATGCGCATGCCGTCGTCGATGCCCGCGGGGATCTTCACCTCGAGCGTCTTGGGCTTCTTGATGCGTCCCAACCCATCGCACGCGCTGCACGGATCGGGGATCACCTTGCCGCTGCCGTGGCAGGTGGGGCAGGTCTGCTGGATCGAGAAGAAGCCCTGCTGCAGCCGCACCGTGCCCTGGCCGCCGCAGGCGGTGCAGGTCTTGGGCTTGGTGCCGGGCTTGGCGCCGCTGCCGTGGCAGGTCTCGCAGCTCTCCCAGCTGGGCACGCGGATCTCGGTGCCGAAGCCGGCCGCGGCCTGCTCCAGCGTGATCTCCATGCCGTAGCGCAGGTCCGCCCCGCGATAGACATTGCTGCGACCGCCCCCGCGCCCCTGGCCGAAGATGTCGCCGAAGATGTCGCCGAACACGTCGGCGAAGCCCCCCTGCCCGCCGCCCGGGAAGCCGCCCGCGGCGTTGGGATCGACCCCGGCGTGGCCGAAGCGGTCGTAGGCCTCGCGCTTCTTCGCGTCGGAGAGCATCTCGTAGGCCTCCTTGACCTCCTTGAACTTCTCCTCGGCCGTCTTGTCGTCCGGATTGCGGTCCGGGTGGTACTTCATCGCGAGCTTGCGATAGGACTTCTTCAGGTCCTCGTCGGTCGCGTTCTTCGCGACACCGAGCACCTCGTAGTAATCACGCTTGGCCATTCGATCTTCCCGTGCCCTGCGAGGGCGATTTCCGTTGCTGGCGCCGACCCGGCGACGAGTGGAGCGGACCGGGCGCCTCAAGCGACTCGGACCGCTGGCCGTCGAAACGGGCAGCGGTCCGATGACACCCGGCCCCGGGTCTCACGCGTCAGCCGCGCTTGACCTCCTTGAAGTCGGCGTCGACCACGTCGTCGTCGGTCTTCTTGCCGTCGGGGCCCGGTGCCGAACCGGCACCAGCGCCGGCGCCGGCCGCGCCCTGTTCGGCCTGCATTTTCGCGTACATCAGCTCACCGAGCTTTTGCGACGCGGTGGCCAGCGCCTGGGTCTTGGCGTCGATCGCCTCCTTGTCCTCGCCCTTCAGCGCTTCTTCGAGCGCCTTCACCGCGTCGTCGATCTTGCCCTTCTCCTCGGCGCTGATCTGCTCGCCGTACTCGCCGAGCGACTTCTTCACCGAGTGGACCATCGCCTCGCCCTGGTTGCGGGCGTTGACGAGCTCGACGCGCTTGTGGTCCTCGGCCGCGTTGGCCTCGGCGTCGGAGACCATCTTCTGGATCTCGGCCTCGGACAGACCCGAGTTGGCCTTGATCGTGATCTTGTTCTCCTTGCCGGTGGCCTTGTCACGGGCCGACACGTGCAGGATGCCGTTGGCGTCGATGTCGAAGGTGACCTCGATCTGCGGGGTGCCGCGCGCCGCCGGCGGGATGCCCTCGAGGTTGAACTCGCCGAGCAGCTTGTTGCCCGCCGCGACCTCGCGCTCGCCCTGGAACACCTTGATCGTCACCGCCGGCTGGTTGTCGTCCGCGGTGGAGAACACCTGCGCGTGCTTGGTCGGGATCGTGGTGTTGCGCTTGATCATCGCGGTCATCACGCCGCCCAGCGTCTCGATGCCCAGCGTGAGCGGGGTGACGTCCAGCAGCAGCACGTCCTTGCGATCACCGGCCAGCACCGAGCCCTGCACCGCCGCGCCGACGGCCACCGCCTCGTCGGGGTTGACGTCCTTGCGCGGCTCCTTGCCGAAGAACTCCTTGACCGTCTCCTGCACCTTGGGCATGCGCGTCATGCCGCCGACCAGGATCACGTCGTCGATGTCGGAGGCCTTCACGCCGGCGTCCTTCAGCGCCATCTTGCAGGGCTCGACCGTCTTGGCGATGAGATCCTCGACCAGCGCCTCGAGCTTGGCGCGGGTAAGCTTCATGTTCAGGTGCTTCGGCCCGGAGGCGTCGGCGGTGATGTACGGCAGGTTCAGGTCGGTGGCCTGGCTGCTGGAGAGCTCGATCTTGGCCTTCTCGGCGGCCTCCTTCAGGCGCTGCAGCGCGAGCACGTCCTTGGACAGGTCGACGCCCTGCTCCTTCTTGAACTCGCCGATCACGTAGTCGATGATCCGCTGGTCGAAGTCCTCGCCACCGAGGAAGGTGTCGCCGTTGGTGGACAGCACCTCGAACTGCTTCTCGCCGTCGACATCGGCGATCTCGATGATCGACACGTCGAAGGTGCCCCCGCCCAGGTCGTAGACGGCGATCTTGCGGTCCTTGCCGGCGGCCTTGTCCAGGCCGAAGGCGAGCGCGGCCGCGGTGGGCTCGTTGATGATCCGCTTGACCTCCAGGCCCGCGATGCGACCGGCGTCCTTGGTGGCCTGGCGCTGGCTGTCGTTGAAGTAGGCCGGCACGGTGATCACCGCCTCGGTCACTTCCTCGCCGAGGTAGTCCTCGGCGGTCTTCTTCATCTTGCGCAGGACCTCGGCCGACACCTGCGGCGGGGCCAGCTTCTTGTCGCGCACGCCCACCCAGGCGTCGCCGTTGTCGGCCTTCGCGATGGTGTAGGGCATCAGGTTGATGTCCTTCTGGACTTCCTTCTCCTCGAACTTGCGTCCGATGAGGCGCTTGACCGCGTACAGCGTGTTGCGCGGATTGGTGACGGCCTGGCGCTTGGCGGGCGCGCCCACGAGGATCTCGCCGTCTTCCATGTAGGCGATGATCGACGGGGTGGTGCGCGCCCCTTCGGCGTTCTCGATCACCTTCGGCTGGCCGCCTTCCATGATCGCGACGCAGGAGTTCGTGGTGCCCAGGTCAATGCCAATGATCTTTCCCATGTTCTTTATCCTCGTTCGGACGTGTGGGTGTCCGGTTGGTGTCTATGTGTGCGTGAGCGTCGGGAATTCAAGGCCGGCGATCAGCCCTGGGCGACGGTGACCAGCGCCGGGCGCAGCACCCGATCGTTGATCAGGTAGCCCTTCTGCAGGACCGTGACGACGTGGTTGGCCGCCACCGGCGGTTGGGTGCTGGCGGCCGGCACGGTGGAGATCGCCTGATGGCGGTTCGGGTCGAACTTCTCGCCCACCGGGTTGATCTCCAGCACCCGGTTCTTCTCGAAGGCCGAACTGAGCTGGCGCAGCGTGGCCTGCACCCCCTCCCGCAGGTTCTCGACCGACGGCGAGGCGACGGTGAGCGCCATCTCCAGGCTGTCGCGGACCGGCAGCAGGCTCTCGGCGAAGGCCTCGATCGCGAACTTGTGCGCCTTGGCCACGTCCTCCTGGGCGCGCCGGCGCACGTTCTCCATCTCGGCGCGGGCGCGCACGAACTGGTCGTAGTGTTCGGCGGCCTTGGCCTGGGCCTGGGCGAGTTCGGCGGCCAGGTCGGGGGCGGCAGCGGGCGCCTCGGGCGCTCCCCCCGCGTCGGCGGTGGGCACGGTGTCGGTCTGCGTCGGCGGGGCGGTGTCGTGCGGATCGGCCATCCGCTTCTCCTTATCGAACATGAAATCAAAGACTTATCGGTCGTCTGGCACCGATGACCCGCCTGACATGGGGGCGATTATTCTGGTTTCAAGCCCGCTGGGCGAGCGTGTGTGGCGGAGTGTTTCCCGGGGTCAGGCCGATCCATGCCCATCGACATCCGGGTGTTAGGATCTCCCCACAAGATACCAATCACCGAAAACAGATTCCGAGGTTCGAAATGGGATTGCTCGCGTTCATCAAGGAAGCCGGCGAAAAGCTCTTCGGCAAGGGCGAGGCGCACGCCGCGCAGCAGGCGGCGCAGACCGACCCCTCGCCTGACAAGGTCGAGGCGGCGAACGCCGCGGCGGCCCAGGCGATCGAGGCGTACATCGGTGAGATGAACCTCTCGGCGGCCGGCCTGGCGGTGAAGTTCGACGGCGCCAGCGGCACGGTCACGGTGATGGGCCTGGCGCCCGACCAGGCCACCCGCGAGAAGATCGTGCTGTGCTGCGGCAACGTGGCTGGCGTGGCGCACGTCGATGACCAGATGACGGTCGACACCCCGCTGGACGAGAGCCAGTACTACATCGTCGTGCGCGGCGATACGCTCACCAAGATCGCCCGCGAGTTCTACGGCAACGCGAACGCGTACATGCCGATCTTCGAGGCCAACCGCCCGATGCTCAGCCACCCGGACAAGATCTACCCGGGCCAGATGCTGCGCATCCCGAAGCGCGGCTGATCCACCCACGCACGCCCGGCGGCGCGGGCCGACGCGCCGCTCAGCCGGTGGCGCCCGCCGCCTTGGCGCGGGCCAGACGCTGCGCCAGCAGGGCCGGATCCCCCACGGGGTCGTCGCGCCCGGTGGGCCATCCCTGCAGGTGGCGCGTGCCCAGCGCCGTCAGCGCGTGGATGAACGCGGGCGAGTCGTTCAGGCAGCCGATGTACGCGAATCCGCGTCCCCCGGCCGCCTCGTAGGTGTGCCGGCCCTCGATGGCGATCTCCTCCAGGGTCTCGAGGCAATCGGCGACGAAGCCCGGGCAGATCACGTCCAGCCGCCCGCAGCCTTGCGCACCGAGTTCGCGCAGGGTGGCCTCGGTGTAGGGCTGCAGCCAGCGCGCCCGCCCGAGCCGGCTCTGGAAGCTCACGCGCCAGCGCTGCGCGGGCAAGCCGAGGGCCTGCGCCAGCAGGCGCGCCGTCACGAGGCATTCGCAGTGATACGGATCGCCGGCGTGCAGCGTGCGCTCGGGCACCCCGTGAAAACTCATCAGCAACTGTTCGGGCTCGCCTTCGGCCTGCCAGTGCGCCCGCACCCTGGCCGCCAGCGCCGCGATGTACCCGGGGTCGTCGTGGAAGTGCTTGATGGTGCGCAGTTCGGGCGGGTTGCGCCAGCCGGCGAGCTCACGCATCACCTCGTCGAGCGCGGTGCCCACGCTGGATCCGGCGTACTGGGGATACATCGGCAGCACCAGCAGACGCTGCAGGTTGCGCTCGCGCAGCTCGCGCAGCACCGTCGGGATCGCGGGCTCGCCGTAGCGCATCGCGAGGGCCACCTCCACCCGCTGCCCCGCTTCGCCGAGATAGCCGCGCAGCAGGCGGGCCTGGCGCTGGCTGTGCACCGCCAGCGGCGAGCCTTCGTCGGTCCAGATCGAGGCGTACTTCGCCGCCGAGGCCTTCGGGCGCGTGCGCAGGATCACCCCGTGCAGGAGCGGCCACCAGAGCAGGCGGGGAATCTCGATCACCCGCGGGTCCGACAGGAACTGCGCGAGATAGGGCCGGACCGCGGCGGCGGTGGGGGCCGCCGGCGTGCCGAGCTGAATCATCAGGACCGCGGTCAGCGGCGGCTGGTCGTGCCGGAATCCGGCGGCGGCGGTGTAGCGGGTCAAGCGGTGATTCCTCGTTCAGCGAATTCGGCCAGGCGCCCGGCCAGCACCCGGCGCGAGCGACCTTGCCAGGCCGGCAACCAGCCGAGCGCCCAGCCGGTCAGCCCCTGGCATCGGCCCAGCTGCGGCCACACCGGGTACTCGTCGACCTGGCGCACGATCAGGTCGTCCCAGAAGGTGAAGGTGGTGTCGATCGTGGTGCGGCCCCGGCCGCCGCGCTCGCGCAGCCGCCAATCGACCTGCCAGCGCAGCCGCGCCTTGCGCTCGTCGCCCGCCCAGGTCAGGGCGCGCACGTCCCAACCCTCGCAGCGGTGCAGGCGCCATCGCCACAGGCAGCCCACCTGAGGGCCGCGCAGGTCCGGGTGCAGCGGGTCGCTCAGGCTGGCCTGCGCGTGATAGCCGGCCTGCAACGCGGCCACGTCGCGACGTGACAGGCTGTCGATGAAGCGCTGGATCGCCGCTTCGCTCACGGGCGCGCGGTCCGCCTCAGCGGGTCCAGGCCGGCGGGCGCTTGTCGATGAACGCCTGCACCCCCTCGAGGGTGTCATCGGCCATCATGTTGCAGGCCATCGTCTGGCCGGCCAGCTGGTAGGCGGCCTCGATGCCCATCTCGAGCTGCCGGTAGAACAGCCCCTTGCCGGCGGCGATCGCGACCGCCGGCTTGGCCAGGATCGACGCGACCAGCGAATCGACCTCGGCGTCGAGCCGATCGGCGGGCACGACGCGGTTGACCAGCCCGCGCTCGCGGGCCTGCGCCGCGTCGATGAAGTCGCCGGTGACGAGCATCTCGAAGGCGGCCTTGCGCGAGACGTTGCGCGACAGCGCCACCGAGGGCGTGGCACAGAACAGGCCCAGGTTGACGCCGGACACCGCGAACTTCGCCTGCTCGCTGGCGACGGCCAGATCGCACATCGCCACCAGCTGGCAACCCGCCGCGGTGGCCACGCCGTGCACGCGGGCGATCACCGGCTGGGGCATCGCCTGCAGCGTGACCATCAAGCGGGAGCACTGGGCGAACAGCGCCTGGTAGTACGGCAACGAGGGCTCGGCGCGCATCTCGCGCAGGTCGTGCCCGGCGCAGAAGGCCTTGCCCGCCGCCGCCAGCACCACGACGCGCGCCTGCGGGTCGGCGGCGATGCGCTCGAACTCGGTCTGCAGCGCCGACATCATCGCGGCCGACAGCACGTTGTACTGCGCCGGACGGTTCAGGGTCAGCGTGACAACGCCCCGGTCCTGCGTCACGCGGACCAGCGGCTCGACCGGAAGCTCTTGGGGAACGGCGGACATGGCGGCCTCGACATCGCGTTGTACGGGAAGCCCCGATGCTATCCCGAGCCGACGGACCGGCCAAACCGGCCCCGAGGCACCGGCGCGACGCCCGCACGTGCCGGTCGTCGGCGATGGATGGCACCGAGGCCGGCGCCCGAGGGCCTTCGGTTTACACTGGCCCGAACCCGGCTTCTGGGCCACCCGCCCGCCGGCCCGAGGGTCGATCCGACCGGCCACGTGCCGCGGGGGCCTTCCGAACGCTCACCCAGCCACTCATGCTCGACAAGATTCAAGCGGTCGCGGTCCAGGTGGGCCAGATCGTCGTGGGCAAGCAGCCCCAGATCCGGCTCGCGTTGGCGTGCCTGCTGGCACGCGGCCACCTGCTGATCGAAGACCTGCCCGGCGTGGGCAAGACGACGCTGGCGCACGCCCTGTCGATCTCGCTCGGCCTGCAGTTCAAGCGCATCCAGTTCACCAACGACCTGCTGCCGGCGGACATCACCGGGGTGACCGTGTTCGATCGCGAGCGCTCGGGCTTCGTGTTCCACCCGGGCCCGGTGTTCAGCCAGGTGCTGCTCGCCGACGAGATCAACCGAGCCTCCCCGAAGACGCAGAGCGCGCTGCTCGAGGCGATGGAGGAGCGCCAGGTCTCGGTCGAGGGCAAGCCCCACCCGCTGCCCGATCCCTTCTTCGTGATCGCCACGCAGAACCCGCAGGACCAGATCGGCACCTTCCCGCTGCCGGAGTCGCAGCTCGACCGCTTCCTGATGTGCATCGAGCTCGGCTACCCGGACCCGAAGGCCGAACGGGCGCTGCTCGAGGGCGATGACCGGCGCGAGATGGTCACGCGGCTCAAGCCCTGCCTGTCGCCGGCGGAACTGGTGGGACTGCAGCGCAAGGTGCGCGAGATCAAGTGCAGCAGTGCGCTGCTGGACTACGTCCAGAACCTGCTCACCCACAGCCGACGTTCGCCGACGCTCGCCGAGGGGCTGAGTCCGCGCGCCGGGCTCGGGCTGATGCAGGCCGCGCGTGCCTGGGCGATGCTCGACGGGCGCAACCACGTGCTGCCCGACGACGTGCAGGCGGTGATCACCGCGGTGGCCGGCCACCGTCTGAAGCCCGCCAAGGGCCACGCCGGTTCGCATCGCGCCCGGGCCGAGATCGTCTCGGGCATCGTCAAAGGCGTGTCGGTGCCTTGAGCCGCGCCGAACTCTCCTGGGTCGACCGGATCTCGGCGCGCCTGCCCGGGCGCCGCGGGCCGCACCACGGCGAACTGCGCCTGGCCCAGCGCAACGTCTACATCCTGCCCACGCGCGCCGGCCTGCTGTACGCGGTCGTCCTGCTCGCGATGCTGATCGCCTCGATCAACTACTCGCTGTCGCTGGGCTTCATGCTCACCTTCCTGCTGGGCGCGGTCGCGATCGTCGCGATGCTGCACACCTTCCGCAACCTGTCGGCGATCGAACTGCGCGCCGGCCGCAGCGACCCGGTGTTCGCCGGCGAGTTCGCCGAGCTGCAGGTGACGGTCACCGAATGCCGCGGCAACGAGCGCTACGCGCTGAAGCTGATCGCGCCCGAGGCGACGATGCCCGAGAGCGTCGACGTCGCCCCGGCCTCCGAGCAGCCGGCACGCATCGTGTGGCCGGCCCCCCAGCGGGGATGGCTGCCTTACCCCCGGATCAAGCTGGCCACCGAGTATCCCCTGGGCCTGTGGCGCGCCTGGGCCTGGTGGCAGCCGGCGGGCCGTCTGCTGGTCTACCCCGCGCCCGAGTCGCCGGCCGCGCCGCTGCCCGCGTCGCGGCTGGCCTCGCGCGACGGCGATGGCGGGGGCCGCGGCGAGGAGGATCTCGCGGCGCTGCGCCCCTACGTGCCCGGAGACTCGCCGCGGCGGGTCGCCTGGAAGGCCGTGGCGCGCAGTGGCAGCGACGAGCTCCTGGTCAAGCAGTTCGAGGGGGCGGCGGGCGGTGAACTGCTGCTCGACTGGGCCTCGCTGCCCGTCACCCTCGATGCCGAGACCCGCCTGGCGCGGCTGACCGCCCGGGTGATCGAGGCCGAACAGGCGGGCCTGAGCTGGGCGCTGCACCTGCCCGGCGAGACCGTGGGCCTGGACAGCGGTCCGGCACACCGCGAGCGCTGCCTCGAGGCGCTGGCGCTGGCCAAGGTCTGATCGGGATCACCGATGGCGATCGCGCCTCCCCCCGCCGCCGCCGGTCGCGCCGCTCCCGCGCCTCGCGCGGACGGTCAGGCCGCGGCCCCTGCCAGCCGTCCCGCCTCCGCCTGGGCGCAGTCGCTGCGCGCGCTCGGCGGCCAGTACGGCGACCAGTGGGAACGCGACCGTCGCGACACGCTGTTCCTGATGGGGGCGATCGTGCTGGCGGTGCTGCCCCACCTGGGCCATCTGCCCTGGTGGACTTCGCTGGGTTTCGGACTGCTCTTCCTGTGGCGATTCGGCCTGGTGCTCTCGGGCCGCTGGCTGCCGCGCGATTCGGTGCGCTGGGTCGCGGCGATCGCCTGCACGATCGCGGTCTGGGCGCACTACCGCACGCTGCTCGGGCGCGAACCGGGCGTGGCGCTGCTGGTGCTGTTCCTCGGTCTGAAGCTGATGGAGATGCGCGCGCGACGCGACCTGTTCGTCGTGATCTTCCTCTGCTTCTTCCTGCTGATCACCGCGTTCTTCCACTCACAGACCCTGTTCACCGCGGCGCTGTGCCTGGTGGCGGTGCTGGCGCTGCTGGCCGCGATGCTGACGATGCAGTTCGGACACCGCGAGCAGTCGATCGGCACCCGCTTTCGCAGCGCCGCGACGCTGCTGCTGCAGGCACTGCCGATCGCGGCGCTCTTCTTCGTGCTGTTCCCGCGGCTGGACGGGCCGCTGTGGGGCGCACCCGACGACATGCCGGGCGCGCGCACCGGTCTGTCGGACTCGATGTCGCCCGGGGGCATCGCCGACCTGAGCAACTCCGACGAGGTCGCGTTCCGGGTCCAGTTCGACCGCGCCCGGCCGCCGGCCAAGGCGATGTACTGGCGCGGCCCGGTCTTCGGCACTTTCGACGGGACCGCCTGGCGGGCGCTGGCCAAGCCCGTCGCGCCGCTGCCGCTGCCCAGCATCGAGGCCGAGGCCCGCGACCCGATCAACTACCAGATCACGCTCGAACCGCATCAACGCACCTGGCTCTTCGCACTGGACGCGCCGGTCTCGGTCGATCAGATGCCCCAGGGCGCGCCGATGCTGCGCCCCGACATGCAGCTGGTCTCGCGCGACCGAATCCACGAGCGCACGCGCTATCGGCTGGAGTCGCGCCTGGAGTACCGCTTCGGCCTGAACGAGACCCCGGCCACGCTGCAGAACTGGCTCGGCCTGCCCGCCGGATTCAACCCGAAGGCGCGCCAGCTGGGCGCGGCCTGGCAGAGCCAGGAGGACGATCCGGCCCGCATCGTGCAGCGCGCGCTGACCCTGTTCGGCGAGAAGCCGTTCCGATACACGATGCGTCCGGCGCTGCTCGGGCGCGACAGCGTCGACGAGTTCCTGTTCAAGACCCGCGAGGGCTTCTGCGAGCACTACGCGAGCGCGTTCACGGTCCTGATGCGCGCGGCCGGCGTGCCGGCGCGCGTGGTCACCGGCTACCAGGGTGGCGAGCTCAATCCGGTCGACGGCTTCTGGCTGGTCCGGCAGGCCGACGCACACGCCTGGGCGGAGGTCTGGCTGGCCGATCGCGGCTGGACGCGCGTCGACCCCACATCGGCGATCGCACCGGAACGCATCGAGCGCGGCGCCCGCTCGATCCGCCGCGAGGGCCTGAGCCTGGACGCGCCGCTGATCACCCAGCTGCGCTTCAACCTCGACGCGCTGTCCAACGCCTGGAACCAGTGGGTGCTGTCGTACGACCACACGCGCCAGCAGCGCCTGCTCGCGTCGCTCGGCCTGTCGATGGACGACTGGCAGCCGATCATCGCGCTGCTGGCGGCCGGCCTGGCGGTGCTGATCGGCGGGGTCGCGTTGGTCACGCTGCACCCGCGCCTGCCGCGCGACCCGGTGCAGCGCTGGTACACGGAGTTCTGCCGACGCCTGGCGATCGCCGGCATCGTGCGCGCGCCGCACGAGACCCCGTTGCAGTTGCTCGCGCGCAGCGAGGCGCTGCTCGACGAGCCGCACAGCGCGCAGGCGCGCGGCATCGTCCGGCTCTACAACCGCCTGCGCTTCGGCGGCGAGCCGGCGCAGGGCAAAGACGTGGCAGACTTGCGGGCTCTCGTCACCGCCTTCAAGCCCTGAATGCCCGCGTCCCGCCGCCTGCTGCCCGCCTCGTTCCTGCTCGCCCTCGCCTGCCTGCACCCGCTCACCGACGCGCACGCCCGCCGGCACCGGCAGCCGCCGGCCGCGGCCAAGCCCGCCCCCGTCACCTCGTCGCCGGACGGCGTGGCCGACCGCGCCCCGGTACGCGCCTTCATCCAGACGATGGTGGAACAGCACCGCTTCGACGAGGCCGAGCTGATCCGCTGGTTCGAGCAGGTGCGCACCAGCCCCGAGGTGCTGCGCCTGATCGCGCCGGCCCGCCCGGGATTCAAGCGCTCCTGGAGCGTGTACCGGGCGCGCTTCCTCGACCCCTCGCGCATCCGCGAGGGTGCGCGCTTCTGGCGCGAGAACGAGGCGACGATCCAGCGGGCCTCGCAGCGTTACGGGGTCCCTCCGGAGATCATCGTCTCGATCATCGGGGTCGAGACCATCTACGGGCGGATGATGGGCGAGTTCCGGGTGATGGATGCGCTGACCACGCTCGCGTTCGAGGACCCGCGCCGCGCGGAGTTCTTCCGTGACGAACTGGCCAGCTTCCTGCTCCACGCGCGCGACAACCGGATCGATCCATTCAGCGTGCGCGGCTCGTTCGCGGGCGCGATCGGGATCCCGCAGTTCATGCCCAGCAGCATCCGGCGTTTCGCGGTCGACTTCGACGAGGACCAGCGCATCGACCTGCGCCAGAGCAACGCCGACGCGATCGGCAGTGTCGCGCGCTTTCTCGCCGAACACGGCTGGCGCAGCGGCGAGCCCACCCATTTCCGGGTGAACTTCGAGGACGCGCAACGGGTGCAGCCGCTGATCGAGGCGGGCATCGAGCCGCGCCTGACGATCGGCGCGCTCGCCGCGCACGGCGTCAGCAGCCCCGACGCGGTGCCGCCCGACATGCCGCTGGCGCTGATCGACCTGCCCAATGGCGACGAGCCCACCGTCTACGCGCTGGGCGGACCGAACTTCTACGTGATCACCCGGTACAACCGGTCCAGCTTCTACGCGATGGCGGTGATCGAGCTGGCGCGCCGGCTGCAGGCCGACCGCCCCTGAACCGCGGGGGCGATTCCGCCATTACCCGGCCTCGGCGGACTCCGGTTCCCCGAGGCGATCCAGGCCGTCGTCGATCAGCCCGTGCAGGGCCCGCACCCGGTCCTCGCCGAGACGCTCGATCAGCGCGTCCTGCGCACGACGCCAGTGCACCCGCGCCTCGCGGAACTTCGCGCGCCCCTCGTCGGTGATCACCACCCGCCGTGACCGGGCGTCATCGCCCGCCTCCAGGCGCAGCCAGCCCGCGGCCAGCAGCGGCCGCAGGTTGCGCGACAGCGTGGAGGCGTCCAGGCCCATGCGCCGGGCGAGCTCCACCGGCTGCACGCCCGCCAAGCCCGAGACCTGCGCCAGCAGCGAGAACTGCGTGCCTTTCAGACCCACCTGACCGAGCTCGGCGTCGTACAGGCGCGCGACGCCACGCACCAGCTGGCGCAACTTGAAATGGGTGCAGCCCTGGATGGGCGGTGGTGTCCGATGCATGTTTGGAATTGTAGCTACAATGGTTGCATATGCAACTGGAGAAGCCGCCGATGTCCTCCCCCAGCGCCCCGGCCACCCCCGTCCCGTCGGCCGCCGCCGCCCGACCACCCGCGGCGACGGCGGGCAATCCGCTGCTCACCGGCCCCATCCTGCGCACGCTGCTGCGGCTGGCGGTGCCCAACGTGCTGTCGATGACGCTGGCGGTGCTGGTGGGCATCGCCGAGACCTACTACATCGGCCTGCTCGGCACCGAGCCGCTGGCCGCGATGGCGCTGGTGTTTCCGTTCGCGATGCTCACCGGGATGATGTCTGGCGGCGCGATGGGCGGCGGCGTGTCCTCGGCGATCAGCCGCGCGCTGGGCGCGGGCGACGCGCCCCGGGCGGCCACACTGGCGCAGCATGCCGCGGTGATCGGCGCGAGCGCCGGCCTGATCTACACGGTGCTGATCCTGGCCTTCGGCCCCGGCCTGTACGCGCTGCTCGGCGGGCGTGGCGGCGTGCTCGCGCAGGCGATCGACTACGCCAACGTGCTCTTCCTCGGTGCGATCCTGGTCTGGCTCACCAACTGCCTGGCCTCGATCCTGCGCGGCACCGGCAACATGCGGGTGCCCTCCACCACCATCGTGGCCACCTCGGTGCTTCAGATCGCGCTGGGCGGTGCGCTCGGCCTGGGGCTGGGGCCCATCCCCCGGCTGGGCATGACCGGCGTGGCGCTGGGTCACATCCTGGCCACCGGCGCGGGCGTGGCCTTCCTGTACGGCTACCTCGCCACCGGGCGTGGCCGGATCACCTTGCGCCTGTCCGGCATGCGGCTGCAGTGGCCGATGTTCGCCGACATACTGAAGGTGGGCGCGCTCGCCTGCCTCTCGCCGGTGACCTCGGTGCTGGCGATCCTGATCTTCACCGGCCTGGTCGCGCGCCTGGGCGTGTTGCCGCTGGCCGGCTACGGCATCGGCCAGCGCCTGGAGTTCCTGCTGATCCCGATCTCGTTCGGCATCGGCGTGGCCGCGGTGCCGATGGTGGGCATGGCGGTGGGCGCCGGCATGGTCAGCCGCGCACGGCGCGTGGCCTGGACGGCCGGCCTGGTGTCGGCGGCCAACCTCGCGGTGGTCGGCGGGGTGGTCAGCGTGGCGCCGGATCTCTGGGCGGGCCTGTTCACCCGCGACGAAGGCGTGCTCGGCCCCGCCCGCGAGTACCTGCGCCTGGCCGGGCCGGCGTTCCCGTTCTTCGGCCTGGGCCTGACCCTGTACTTCGCCTCGCAGGGCTCGGGCAAGGTGCTCGGACCGGTGCTCGCCTCGTTCGTGCGGCTGATCCTGGTCTCGGGCGTGGGCTGGTGGCTGTCGCGACACGATCCGCAGCCGGCCCAGTACTTCGTGCTGGTCGCCACCGCGATGGTCGTCTACGGCCTGAGCACCGCGCTGGCGATCCGTCTGACGAGCTGGCACCGGCCGGGCACGCGCTGATCGGCGCTAGTGTCGTGCGCGGGCGGCGGCGCGCTGACGTCGGATCGCCAGGCCCGCGCCGGCGGTGACGATCAGCGCCACACCCGCCAGCGCCCAGCGGTCCGGGAAGTGGTCGAACACCAGCAAGCCCATCGGCAGCGCCGCCACCGCGTGCGCGTAGCCGAAGGGGGCCAGCGCCGAGGCGGGCGCGTTCTCGTAGGCCTTCACCAGCAGCCAGTGCCCGAAGGCCCCCACCACCCCGGTGGCCACGAACAGCAGCAGGTCGAACGCGGAGCGCGGCGTCACCCAGTGGTACGGCACGAAGAGGCTGAGCACCGCGGTGACCACCAGGCCGCCGATGAACAGCGTGGACAACCCCTCGTCGATGCCGGTGAGCTGCCGCGTGAGCAGCTGATAGCCCACGCCGAAGCCCGCGGTCAGCAGCGGCAGCAGCGCCGCCCAGCCGAACAGCGCGCCACCGGGGCGCACGATCAGCAGCACCCCCAGGAACGACAGTGCCAGCGACACCCCGGTGCCCGCCGGCGCCTTTTCGCCCAGCCACCGGACTGCGGCGAGCGCGACCAGGATCGGACCGATCGAGATGATCGCGGTGGCCTCGGCCAGCGGCATGTGCCGCAGCGCGCCGAAGAAGCACAACGACGAGGCCCCCAGGCACAGCCCTCGGGCCACCTGCATGCCCAGGCGCTGGGTGCGCACCAGCCGCCAGCCCATCCGTGGCGCGAGCACCACCAGCATCACCAGCACGTGGAACAGGTAGCGCGCCCAGGCCACCATCGGCGAGGGATAAGACGAGGCGAGCGTCTTGGCAATCGTGTCGAGCACCGCGAACGAGCAGCCCGCCCCCACCATCAGCGCGATGCCGCGCAACACGCGTCGATCGGCCGACGCGCCACCCGGGAGCGCGCTCATGACCGCGCCGGCCCGGCGGCGCGACGCTGGCGCAGCGCCATCACCACACCGGTGGCCACGATCAGCCCCATGCCGATCAGGGCGACCGTATCGGGCAGCGAGCCGAAGACCAGGAAGCCGAGCACGAGCGCCACCACCACGTGGAAATAGGTGAAGGGCGAGAGCACCGAGGCCGGCGCGAGGCGGAAGGCCTTCACCAGCAGCAGGTGTCCGAACCCCCCGATCGCGCCGATCGCCACCAGGGCGGCCATGTCCCAGGGCCGTTGCGGCCACTGCCAGTGGAAGGGCACGATCGCGCTGAGCATCAACGCGGCCACCGAGGCGCCGAAGAACTGCGTCACAGTGCCGTCGTCGATCGTGGCGAGGCGCCGTGTCATCAACTGGTAGCCGGCGTAGCACGCCGCACTGCCCAGTGGCAGCAGCGCCGCCCAGGAGAACACCGCGGTGCCCGGGCGCACGATCAGCAGCACGCCGATGAAGCTGACCGCCAGCGCCCAGTAGGCCCCGGGCGGCGGGCGCTCGCCCAGGACGCGCCCGGCCAGCAGCGTGACGAGGATCGGCGCCACCGCCGACAGCGAGGCGGCCTCCGCCAGCGGCAGCACCTGCAGGCCCGCGAAGAAGAGGATCGACGACAGGCCCAGGATGGCGCCGCGCACCGCCTGGAAGCCCGGCCGGTACGAGCGCACCAGGCGCAGTCCCATCTGCGGCGCGTAGATCACCAGCATCAGCAGCGCGTTGAAGAAGTAGCGCGCCCAGACGATCATCGCGACCGGATTGCGCGCGGTGAGGTCCTTGACGATCGCCTCCATCGAGGCGAACGTGCAGACCGCGGCCAGCAGCAGCGCGATTCCGGTGAGCGGCCGGTGCGCGGGCGCCCCCAGCGCCGCACTCACCCGGGAAAGACCCCGGTCGACAGGTATCGGTCGCCGCGGTCGCAGACCACGAAGACGATCGTGGCGTTCTCCAGCGTGGCGGCCAGCCGCAACGCGATGCAGCACGCGCCGGCGGCCGAGATGCCGCAGAAGATGCCCTCCTCGGCCGCCAGGCGCCGGGCCATCGCCTCGGCATCGGCCTGCGTGACGTGCTCGACCTGGTCGACGATCGCGTGCTGGTAGATCTTCGGCAGGTACTCGACCGGCCACTTGCGGATGCCGGGAATCGACGAGCCCTCGGCGGGCTGCGCGCCGATGATCCGCACCTCGGGATTGCGCGACTTCAGGTAGCGCGACACCCCGGTGATCGTGCCGGTGGTGCCCATCGCCGAGACGAAATGCGTGACCCGTCCCTTCGTGTCCTCCCAGATCTCCGGGCCGGTGGTCTCCAGGTGCGCGGCCCAGTTGTCGTCGTTGGAGAACTGGTCGAGCACGCGGCCCTTGCCCTGCGCCTGCATCTGGTCGGCCAGGTCGCGCGCGCCCTCCATGCCCTGCTCGCGGGTGACCAGGATCAGTTCGGCGCCGTAGGCCTTCATCGACTGGCGCCGCTCCAGCGAGAGGTTGTCCGGCATGATCAGCACCATCCGGTAGCCCTTGATCGCCGCGGCCATCGCCAGCGCGATCCCGGTGTTGCCCGAGGTGGCCTCGATCAGGGTGTCGCCAGGCTTGATCTCGCCGCGGGCCTCCGCGCGCGCGATCATCGCCAGGGCCGGGCGGTCCTTCACCGAGCCGGCCGGGTTGTTGCCTTCCAGCTTGCCCAGCAGCACGTTGCCGCGCCGGGCGTTGTCGTCACCGGGCAGCCGCTGCAGACGGACCAGCGGGGTGCGCCCGATCGTCTGTTCGATCGTGGGGTAGTCGTGTGCGCTCATGGCCGGATTGTCGCATCGGGCGGGTAACCCCGCCGGGCATGGGCGTTCCGATCACCGCGGCGCACCGCCGGACGCGGGCCGGCTCAGTGGGCCCGGGCGGGCACGTCCGGCAATGTCGTGACGCCTGGCAGTTCGGTGGCGAGGATCGAGCGGCGCAGCGCCTCGATCGCCGCCGCGCGCGGGAAGCTCTTGCGCCAGGCCAGCGACACCCGACGCACCGGGGCCGGCGGATCGAAAGGCAGGTAGCGCAGCAGGCTGTCGTCGCCGGCCTCGCCGCGCGCCATCACCGGCAGCACCGTGATGCCGATGCCGGCGGCCACCATGTGGCGGATCGTCTCCAGCGACGACCCCTCGAAGGTCTTCTGGATGCCGGCGCTGGCCTGCGAGAACCGCGACAGCTCGGGACAGACCTCGAGCACATGGTCGCGAAAGCAGTGCCCGGTGCCCAGCAGCAGCATCGTCTCGCGCTTGAGCTCGTCGGAGGACACCGAGGCGCGATCGGCCCAGGGGTGGTGCCGGGGCACCGCCACCAGGAAGGGCTCGTCGTAGACCGCCTGCGTCATCAGGCCCTGGTCGGCGAAGGGGTCGGCGAGGATGGCGACGTCGAGGTCGCCCTGGCGCAGGGCCTCCAGCAGCTTGACGGTGAAGTTCTCCTGCAGGATCAGCGGCATCTGCGGGGTGTCGGCGATCACGCGCCGGATCAGGCGCGGCAGCAGGTAGGGGCCGATCGTGTAGATGACCCCGACGCGCAAGGGGCCGGCCAGCGGGTCGGTGCCCTGGCGGGCGATCTCGCGCAGCATGTTCGTCTGCTCGAGCACGCGCTGGGCCTGTTCGACGATGCGCTCGCCCACTGGCGTGACCGACACGTCGCTGTGCGAGCGCTCGAAGAGCTGCACGCCGAGTTCGTCCTCGAGCTTGCGGATCGCCACCGACAGCGTGGGCTGGCTGACGAAGCACGCTTCCGCGGCGCGTCCGAAGTGGCGTTCCCGCGCCACCGCGACGATGTATTTCAGTTCGGTGAGGGTCATGGCGAGTCGCGATCATAGCGCGGGCCGGGCGCCGGCCCGAGGGACACGCCCATCGGGCATACTGGGCGCCGTTCGCCCGGCCCCCCGTTCACGAGGCCCTCGATGTCACCCACACCCGCCCGCACCCCCGCCCTGATCGGGCTCGACTGGGGCACCAGCAGCCTTCGCGCGTTCCTGTTCGACGCGCACGGCAGCGTGCTGGGGCGCGTGCAGAATGCCCAGGGCGTGATGGCGGTCGTCGATGGCCGGTTCCGCGAGACCTTCGAGGCCCTGTGCGCCCCCTGGCTCGCGGCGCACGCTCACCTGCCGGTGATCGCCAGCGGCATGGTCGGCTCGCGCCAAGGCTGGCGTGAGGCGCCCTATCAGGGCTGCCCGGTGGGCTTCGAAGACCTCGCCACGCGGCTCGGCGTGCTCGATGACCTCGCCGGACGCCCGATGCGCCTGGTGCCCGGCGTGCGGGCGCGCGGCGCGCTCGGCTCGCCCGACGTGATGCGCGGCGAGGAGACCCAGGTGTTCGGTGCGCTGATCGCGCGCGACCTGCTCGGCCGGGCCGACCGCGCGCACCGCGACGGCGTGTTCGTGCTGCCCGGCACGCACTCGAAGTGGGTCGAGGTGCGCGGCGACCGGATCGTCGCGCTGCGCACCTACCTCACCGGCGAGACCTACGCGGTGCTGCGCCAGCACTCGATCCTCGGGCGCCTGTGCGAGGACGCGCCCGATCACGATGACGCGGCCCAGGCCGCGGCGCAGGCCGCCTTCGACGCCGGCGTCACGCAAGGCGCGGCGCACCGCGGCGCCCTGCTCCACCTGCTGTTCACCGTGCGCACCGAGGGGCTGTTCGGCCGCTACTCGGCCACCCAGTTGCCCGCCTACCTGTCCGGCCTGCTGCTCGGTGCCGAGATCGCCGACGCGCGCGACTGGGCCGGCGAGGCCGACACGCCCACCCTGGTCGGCACCCACGAACTGGCCTCGCGCTACGCCCGTGCGCTCTCGGTGCTGGGCATGCCGGCCACGCTGGCCCCCGAGGCCTGCACCGCCGAGGGCCTGTTCGCCCTGGCGGCCGCCGGCGGGCTCGTGCCCGGCGCCCAACCCCGAGGAGACCTCCGATGACACCGCCCCGTCCCCGCCTGCTCATCGTGGGCACCGGCGGCACGATCGCCGGCGCCGGCACCAGCCCCGCGCTGTCCACCCGCTACGAAGCCGCCAAGGTGCCGGTGGACGCCCTCGCCGCCGCGGTGCCGGGCCTGGCGCAGGCCGCCGAACTGCGCTTCGCGCAACCGGTGCAAAAGCCCAGCTTCGACATCGACACCGACGACTGGCTCGCGATCCGGCGCACGGTGCTCGAGGGCCTGGCGGACCCGGCGCTGACCGGCGTGATCATCACCCACGGCACGGACACGCTCGAGGAAACCGCGTTCTGGCTGCACCACAGCGTGTCCGATCCCCGCCCGGTCGTGCTCACCGGCGCGATGCGCCCGGGCACCGCGCATTCGCCCGATGGGCCGGCCAACGTGTTCAATGCGGCGATGGTCGCGCTGGACCCGGCCGCGCGCGATCGCGGCGCGCTGGTGGTGATGAACGAGCGCATCCACGGCGCCACCTGGGTGGCCAAGCGCCACTTCGCCAGCGTCGAGGCCTTCCACAGCGGCGGTGCGGGCGAACTGGGCCTGGTGGCCGATGGCGTGCCGGCCTTTCACCGGGCGCACGACCCGGACCTCGCCGCCCGCGCGGTGCTCGACCCCGGCACCCGCGGCACGCTGCCGCGCGTGGCGATGATCGTCGCCCACGTGGGCCTGGACGAGGCCACCGTGTCGGCGGTGCTGGCCAGCCGTCCCGACGGATTGGTGTTCGCGGGCACCGGCAACGGCAACGTCCCGGGACGGGTGCGCGGCCTGATCGAAGCCGCGATCCGTGACGGCCTGCCGGTGGTGCGGGCCTCGCGCGGCCTGGAGGGCCGTATCACCCGCGACAGCCCGATGATGGCCGACAGCCGGCTGGGCACGATCACCGCGGGACGCCTGCCGCCCAACAAGGCGCGCATCCTGCTGATGCTGGCGCTGGCCGCGAACTGCCCGCGCGAGCAATGGCAGGCGCTGTTCGACCAGGCCTGAGCCGAGCGGCGCCGGGCGGCGGCCCGCCCGGGTCCTAGGCCTGCACGAAGGCCCCCCGACCCGCCAGCCAGCGCTGCACCAGCGCCTGCGCGCGCGCGGGCTCTTCGCGCAGCAGGCGCACCGCGCTGTCGCGCGCCTGCTCCACCAGATCGGCATCGCGCTCGAGATCGGCGTAGCGCAGCAGCGGTTGACCGCTCTGGCGCGCCCCGAGCAGCTCGCCCGGTCCGCGCAACTGCAGATCACGCCGGGCGATCTCGAAGCCGTCGGTGTTCTCGAAGATGATGCGCAGCCGCTCGCGGGCCGTCTCCGAGAGCGGCGTGCGGTATAGCAGCACGCACACGCTGTCGGTGGTGCCCCGCCCCACCCGGCCGCGCAGCTGGTGCAACTGCGCCAGGCCGAAGCGTTCGGCGTGTTCGATCACCATCAGCGAGGCGTTCGGCACGTCCACGCCGACCTCGATCACCGTCGTGGCCACCAGCACCCGCAGCTCGCCGCCGGCGAACGCACCCATCACCGCGGCCTTCTCGGCCGGCGGCAACCGGCCGTGCACCAGGCCCACCGGCCAGGGCGCGAGCTCCTCGCGCAGCAGCGCGTGCGTGTCCATCGCGGTCTGCAGGTCGAGCGCCTCGCTTTCTTCGATCAGCGGGCAGACCCAGTACACCTGCCGCCCCTGCTCGAGCGCGCCCCGGATCACGTCGATCACCTGCTCGCGTCGGCTCGCGTCGAAGAGTTTCGTGAGCACCGGCTTGCGTCCCGGCGGGGATTCGTCGATCACCGAGACGTCCAGATCCGCGTAGTAGCTCATCGCCAGCGTGCGCGGGATCGGGGTGGCGCTCATCATCAGCTGGTGCGCGGTGCGCTCGCGCTGCTGCAGCGCGCCGCGCAGGGCCAGGCGCTGCGCGACACCGAAGCGGTGCTGCTCGTCGACGATCGCCAGGCCGAGCCGTGCGAAGCTCACGCTGTCCTGGATCAACGCGTGCGTGCCGATCAGCAGGTCGACCCGGCCCTCGGCCACCGCCTGGCGCACCTCGCGCTTGTCGGTCTCCTTCTTCGAACCGGCCAGCCACGCGACCCGCGCGAGCGAGCCGTCGATCCACTGCGAGAGCTTGCGGTGGTGCTGCTCGGCCAGGATCTCGGTGGGCGCCATCATCGCCACCTGGTAGCCGCTGCCCACCGCCTGCAGCGCCGCGAGCGCCGCGATCACGGTCTTGCCGCTGCCGACATCGCCCTGCAGCAGCCGGTTCATCGGCTGCGTCTGGCGCAGGTCGCCCGCGATCTCGGCCCAGACGCGCGACTGCGCGCCGGTGAGCCGGAACGGCAGGCGCCCGAGCAGCGCGCGCGCCCGGGCGTCGTCGGTCATCGGCTCGGCCTGCAACCGGCTGCGCCGCAGACGCGCCTCGCGCAGCAGCACCTGTTGCGCGAGCAGTTCGTCGAAGATCACGCTGCGCCAGGCGGGGTGGCTGCGTTCATCCAGCGCGGCACGCGACACCGAGGGATCGGGCGCGTGCAACGTGGCCACCGCCTGCGCGAAGGGAAGCAGCCCCAGGCGCTGGCGCAACGCCTCGTCGATCACCTCGGGCCAGCGCACCCGGTCGAGCGCCCCGGCGATCGCCTCCCGAAGGCTCGCCTGGCTCACGCCCGCGGTGGTGGGATAGACCGGCGTGAGCTGGCGGGGCAGCGCCGCGCCCCCCAGCGCGGCCCGCACCGTGGGGTGGACCATCTCGGCGCCGAACAGGCCGGCGCGCACCGTGCCGTAGACCCGCACCTTGCGCCCGGTGGCGAGCTGCTGGACCTGCGAGGGATAGAAGTGGAAGAGCCGCAGGGTCAGGCGGCCGCTGTCGTCCTCGATCTCGGCACTGAGCACGCGACGCCCGCGCCCGGTGACCGACTGGCGCCGGACCGTGCCCTCGACCTGCGCGTCATCGCCGTTTCGGACCGAGCCGATCGGCACCACCTGGGTCAGGTCGAGGTAGCGCAGCGGCAGGTGCAGCGCCAGGTCGTCGTCGGTGCGCAGCCCCAGCTTGGCCAGCCGCGCGGCCAGCGCGCTGGCGCCGGCGGCCGGTGCGCCGGGTGACGGCGCCGGTGCAGCACCCCGAGGCGACCGGGCCATCGGCGCCGAGGTTCAGTCGAGCACCATCACCGCCTCGACCTCGAACTGCGCCCCGCGCGGCAGGCTGGCCACGCCGACGGTGGAGCGCGCCGGGAACGGCTCGGCGATGTACTGGGGCATGATCTGGTTGACCACCGGGAACTGCGCGAGGTCGGTGAGGAACAGCGTCAGCTTGACGCACTGTGCGAGGCTGCCGCCGGCGGCCTGGGCCACCGCCCGCAGGTTCTGGAAGGCGCGGTGGACCTGATCCTCGAAGGCGCCGCCGACGAGCTGGCCAGTGGCCGGGTCCAGCGCGATCTGGCCGGAGAGGTACACGGTGTTGCCAGCGCGGATCGCCTGCGAATAGGGGCCGATCGCAGCCGGCGCCTGGGGGGTGGAGATCACCTGTCGGGTCATGGGGGTACCGTTGGTTCGGGTGGGCACGGGCGACGCGTCGCGACGCCGGGGAAGGCGTCGATCTTAGCCCAAGCGCCCGCGCCGCCCCGACTCAGCCGGTGGGCAGCGGGAAGATCAGGCAGGTGGTGGTGGCGTGGGCGTACAGGCGTCCGGCGGCATCGTGCACGCTGCCGTCGGCCACGCCGATCTGGCGCGAGGTGTGCACCACGCGCCCCTCCGCACGCACCGGGCCGGTGTCCTCGCCGAGCGCCCGCAGGTAGTTCACCTTCAGCTCGAGCGTGGTGTAGCCCATGCCCTGCTCGAGCAACGTGTGCACCGCGCAGCCCACGGCCGAATCGAGCAGCGTGGCGAGGAAGCCGCCATGCACCGAGCCGATCGGGTTGTAGAAGCGTGCGGCCGGCGTGGCCTGGAAGATCACCCGCCCGCGCTCGGCGAGGATCGGCACCATGCCCATCGTCTCGCCCATCGGAATGCCGGGCAGCTCGCCGCGGAAGATGCGCTGCAGGAACTCCAGACCGGAGGTCGCCCCGAGCTCGGACAGCCCGCTTCGTCCTGATGGCGCGATGCGCGCCTGCGCCTCCCGGGCCTCGGCCTCCCACTGCGCGCGGACCGCCGCCGCTTCTTCCGACTGGCGGATCTTGCCGGACTTCATGCCAAACCATCCCCTGCGTGGAAAGGTCCGATTATCGCAGAGGGTCCCCCCCGGCGCCGGGGGGGCGGATCGTCGCCGGTCACGGACGCCGGCCCGCGAACCCCCGCCTTGGAGCACACCCTCCAGAACGCGTTGACATCGGTCATTGCCGACACGCGCGCCACGCCCGAGGCTGAGCGTGTCCCGACCGGGCACGGATGGGCGGCCACCGTCGTGGCCTGCGCCGAACGCCCGCGGGGCCCGACCATGCCCCTCCGGTACCTCGTCGCCGCCCGTCGTCGTCTGTCGAATGTCCTCGTCCGTCGCCTGCTCTGCGCCGCCCTGACGGTGCCCGTGCTCGCGCCGCTCGTGGCCTGGACCAGCCCGACGGCCCACGCCCAGGCGGTGCCCACGAACAACATGGTGCGATACGCCGGTCTGCGCGCGCTCGAGCGACTGGGCGACGACTCGGTGGAGATCATCACCCAGGGCTCCTGGAACTCGAACAAGAACTACAACGATCCCCGCTTCAAGCAGATGATCGGCGAGGCCTCCGACCACGACATGCGCGTGTTCATCCGCGCCAAGCCCGGGGCCGTCGAAGGCCGCGAGGCGCTGCAGCGGCGGGCGCTGGAGACCTGGCGCCGCTACCGCGGCTTCGTCGAGGAGGAACTGCGCGAGATGGTGTCGCGCGGCGTGCTCCAGCAGATGGAACTCGACGTGGTGCGCAAGTCGATCAACATCTATCCGCCCGAGCAGCTGATGGAGGGCGTGAACACCGCCGACGACGCGATGCGCGTGTTCCGCGCGCACGACGTGTTCCCGAACCTGGCCGACGCGGGGGTGGAGAACGCGCGGGGCGCCTATGGCGAGATGATGAAGTTCGAGCGCCAGGGCTTCGAGACCGGCGAGCGGGTCGCGGTGTTCCACCTCGAGAAGGGGCGTGCCCGGTTCTCGGGGCTGTCGGACCTGAACCACCTCTACGAGGGTCACGGCCTGCGCCGGCCGCTGGCGCTCGCCACCTCGGCGGGCAACAACCTGGACGACGCCTTGCACGCCCTGCGCGACAACGCGCGCAACCTGAAGGACCTGCGCAAGTACACCAAGCGCGCGCACGAGCGGCTGATCGAGGCGAAGAAGAAGCTGGCGATGGCCGAGACCGGCGCGCAACGCGAGCTCGCCGCCCTCGAGAAGGAGCTCGATGACCTGTGGAAGGCTTTCGACGGCTTCGAGCCGAAGGCCGAGCCGCTCTCGGGCCTGCTCACGCCGCGGCGCGTGCCCCCCAAGACCGCTTTCGCGGCGGCCGAACAGAAGGCGATCCTCGACAAGCTCGCGGCACGGGCACCGGCCCTGGAGGCGGCGCTCACCGCCGCACACCACGAAGCCCTGGTGCTGCAGAACGCCGCCACCGCGATCCAGGAGGGCCGGCCCATCGTCGCGCGCTTCTACCGGTTCTTCCTGCGGGAGGCCGGCGCCTGGGACGCGATCCGGCGCGGCGTCAGCAGCCAGTTGTCCACCCTGTCGGAGACCTCCAAGAAGATCGGCTACCTGAACGTCGTCGCCGGGCTCTACGAGCTCTACAGTTTTCCCGAGAAGGCGGGCGAAGAGGGCTTCGCGCTGGCCACCGGGCACTTCATGAAGGGGCTGGCGATGATCGCCGCGCCCGAGCTGTTCCTGGCGGACATCGCGGCCACCGTGTCGCGCGCGGTCGCCGAGCAGGCGGTGAACTACGTGAAGGCGTTCGGCTATTCGCTGGTCACCTCGCGGCAGGACTGTTTCGACCTGATCCAGGGGCTCTACACCGTCGGCGGGCGCGAGGCCAACGTCACCGGCGCTGGCGCGAAGGCCTGTCACAAGATGTCGGGCCTGCGCCAGCTCGCCTGCGACATCTACGACACCGAGGACCTGCGCGGGCGCCTCGGCCCGGACGTGAAGCTCGACCCGAAGTGGATCCCGTCCCAGTTCAACACCACGCTGGCCTGCCACGCCGAGAACGCCGCGACGCGCTACGAGTCGATCGCGCAGAGCAGCGCCGACCAGGGCGTGCGCGACACGCTGATCGCCAAGTGCACCGGGGTGTTGCTGCCCGCGTGGCTCGAGGAACGCGAATCGGTGTTCGGCGAGGTGGCCACGCTGGGCCAGGCGATCGGAGCGAGCAGTCTGCTGCTCGGCTTCGATCCGCAGAGTGCCGTGATCACCGACCCCGCGCGCGGCACCAAGGTGGTGGTCGAGGCGACGATCTCCCCCGACTTCCGCGCGATGATCGACGAGCTGAAGGCCCGTCTGCAGTGCGGCGGCGGCGCCAGCGCCAAGCCCTGGGTGTCCGAACGCACCGTCTGGACCCAGGACGGCAAGCCGATCGAGAGCGAATCGGCGCCGATCGCCCACCAGTTCTCGTTCGACAAGCCGCGCTCCAGCACGGTGTGCATCGACTGGGAGTTCGAATACGGGGTCACCGGCGCGCCGATGTTCGCGCCCAAGGAGCTCTCGGGCAAGATCAAGAAGAGCGCCTGCACCACGATCGATGCCTATCTCGACGTGGGCCCCGAGAAGCTCACCGCGAAGATCGTCGGCGCCGGCAAGTCGGTGGCGCCCGCACGCGGCGACACCGGACAGACGCTGGTCTTCGCGACCGACCTCACCACGAAGCGCGACCCCAAGGCCTTCCGCTACCAGTGGAACTTCGGCGACGGCAACGACCGCAGCTCGCCCGGTGACCTGGAACGCAAGGTGCAGTTCCCGCGGCCGGGCACCTACACGATCTCGGTGGAGGTCTACGACGTGACCGACCAGTGGAAGGTGTCGTCGATCAAGCCGCAGAAGCTGGCCGAAGCCAAGCACACGGTGGTGATCGACGCCTCGCTGACCGACGCCCGCGACAAGGTCAAGGTGACGATCTCCGGACCGGCCAAGACCACGCTGGGCAGTCCGGTCGAGTTGCGCGCCACGGTCGAGGCACCCGAGCACCTGAAGGCCAAGCTGCGTCCGGTGCAGTGGTTCCAGTGGCGCCGCGGCGGGCCGGACGAGGACCCCGCCGAGTTCGGCTTCCAAGGCTACGCGGGACTGGGCACCGGGCCCACCCTGCGCTACGACCCGGCCCGCGCGGGCCGCACGACGGTGATCGCCAAGCTGTTCGGCGAGACCGTGCTGGGCGACGTCACCTCCGCCGGCTTCGAGCTCGAGGTGGAGTGTCGCGAGGAATCGGGCAACCGCGTCTGCGAGGGTCCCAAGCGCGCGCCCGCGAAGCTCACCGTGTCGCTGATGCCGGACCGGCGTTCGGTCGCCACCGGCGAGCAGGTCCTGGTGAACGCGGTGGCGATGGGCGGCGTGCCCCCGATCGAATTCCAATGGGCCCCCACCGTCGACGGCCAGGGTCCCTTCGTGATCGCCCGCCCCACGAGCGCGTCGCCGACCTTCACCGTCACCGCGAAGGACAGCGCGGGCACCACCGCCACCGCACAGGTCAGCTTCTCGGTGGACCGGGCCCTGCCGCTCATCGAGGGAGTGCCCCCGCAGCCCACGTTCGGCAGCCGCCACACGCTGACGGTGGCCCTGGACGGTGGCCGCGGCATCCTGTGGCAACCCACCCCGGAGCTCACCTTCAACCCGATCGAATCCGATGGCAAGACCACGGTGCTGTTCAATCGCCTGGGTCGCGTGAAGCTTTGGGGCGACGTCCGGGTGCAGAAGGACGGCGTGCTCGCCACGGTGGGCAGCACCGAGCCCGTGGAGGTGGAGGTGGTGCCCCCGGACGTGCGGGTGGTCTTCAACCCGCCGCGCGCCAAACCCGGCGAGAGCGTCAGCGCCAACGTGGAGTTCGCCCCCTCGGTGGACGCCGGTTCGGTGTACTACGTCTGGACCGAGCCCCCCACCTCGAACCGCGAGGAGGGCGCGCCGGGCTGGATCCGCTTCAAGGCGGGCGACAAGCCGCTGCCCGTCGAGGTGGAGGTCCGTGCCAAGGGCACGAACCAGACGGTCGCCAAACTGAGCCTGCGCTATGACCCCACCGGTGCGACGACCACCACGACGGGTGGCGCGACGGCGGTTCCGGTGGTCGACAACCGGCCGGCCCAGGCACTCGAACGCCTGACCAAGGCGAAGGCGGCGGCCGCCGCCGGCTCGCTGGACGAGGCGATCACGCTCGCCGACGAAGCGGCGAAGCTCGATCCCAAGCTCGCCGAAGCGACGACCTTGGGCGCGAAGTGGCAGGCCGATCGCCAGGCGATCACCGGGCACCTGGGGCGCATGGACCAGGCCCTGGGCGCCAGCCGCCTGCCCGAGGCCCGACAGGCGCTCGGCGCCGCCCAGGCCCTCGCGCCGAAGTACAAGCCGGTGCTCGATGCCGCGGCACGCCTGCAGACGCGCGAGGCCGCGCTGGCCCGCCAGGTGCAGGGGCTGATCGCCGGCGCGCAGGCGGCCTTGGGCAAGGGCGACGTCGACGGCGCCGAATCGCAGGCGCAGCAGGCGGGTGCGCTGGACGCCGGCGCCGCCGCCCCGGTGATCGCCCAGATTGCGCAGGCCGCCAAGAAGCTGGGCTGGGACGCGGTGCACCAGCGCGACTTCGCGCCCGCGGTCAAGCGCCTGGAGCAGGCGGCCCGCCTCGCCCCCAACGACGCGGACACGCGGCAGAAGCTCGCCGAGGCCCGTCGATTTGCCGGCCAATGGCCGGCGGTGGAAGCCGCGGCCCGCGAGTTCGACAACCAGGTGGCGCAGAAGAGGCCCTTCACCGCCTACCAGACGATGCTGCGGATCCAGTCGCTGCAGCACGAGATGCCCGGCGGCATGGGCAACCCCTTGTCGCAGCGGGTCAGCCAGGCGGCCAGCCAGGCGATGGCCGAGTACAGCGCGTTCTGGCAGGAGAAGACCGCGGTGCACAGCCGCAGCTTCATCGAACAGGATTGGCCGACGATGCTCGCCAATGCCCGACAGACGCTCGAGCGCGAACTCGCGCCCGAGAGCGTGAACGAGGCACGCTCGCGACTGGCCTTCGCCGAGGGCAAGCTCGCCGAGCAGCGCGCGGCACTGGACTACGCGGCGCAGACCCGCGCGGCGCTCACCGGCGGGCGGCTCAACGACCCGGCGGGCACGATCCGCGAACTGCAGACCCGCGCCGGCCTGTTCAAGCCCGCCGACCCGCAGGGCCAGCCGATCCGCGAACTGATCGTCGCGATCCAGAAGCACCAGCAGGTGGCCAATGCGCGCGCCTACGCCGCCGGCTTCTTCGACACCGGCAACCGGGCCCTGGCGGCCCACGACTTCACCGGTGCCGCCCGCGCCTTCACCGAGGGCGTGCGCGCGCTGCGCGAGAACGGCGACCCCGCCGATCCGGACATCGCCCGCTACGAGAAGCTGGCGCAGGACGCCCAGGCCAAGGCGAGGCGCATCGCCGAGCTGCTGCCCCGGATCGCGGCGGTGGCGATGGACACCGGACTGCCGGAGCGTGCGCTGATCGAGCGCGCGCTGATCGAGGTCGCCGAGGTGCTCGGGCTCAACCCGCAGCACTCGGATGCCCAGATCTACCAGACCCGCCTGAACGACAAGCTCAAGCAGCACGCCAGCCAGCAGCAGGCACGCGAGCGTGCAACTGCGCTCTGGAACGAAGGCACCACGCTCTACACGGCGGGCCGGATCGACGAGGCGCTGACGCGCTTCAAGGAGAGCGTGCGGATCTGGCCCGACGCCGCGCACCAGCAGTACATCGCCCAGGTGGAGGCGGCACTCGCGGCGAACCGCGCGCGGGCGCGCCAGTTGCGCGACGAAGGCGCGGCGCTTCAGGCGGCCGGCCGTCTGCCCGAGGCCGTGGCGAAGTACCAGGAGAGTCTCGCGCTGGTGCCCGACGCGGCGCTGGCCGATCACGTCGCGAAGGTGCAGGCGCAGATTGCCGCCGACCAGCAACGCCGCCAGCAGGCCGCGCAGCTGTGGAACGAGGGCACCTCGCTGTACTCGCAGGGACGCATCGCCGACGCGCTGACACGCTTCAAGGAAAGCGTCCGCCTGTGGCCCGACGCCGCGCACCAGCAGTACATCGCGCAGGTGGAAGCCGCGATGGCGACGCGGGCGCGGGCGCGCCAGTTGCGCGAGGAAGGCGAGGCGCTGCAGCGCCAGAACCGGCTGCGCGAGGCGATTGCCAAGTACCGCGAGAGCCTGGCGCTGGTGCCCGATGCCGCGCTGGAGGCGCACATCCGGGTGCTCGAACAGGCGCTCGCGGCCGCCGCGCAGCCGCCGGCGCCGCCGCCCGTGCCCACGGGCGGCGCGTCGGGCGCGATCCCCGCCCCGCCGGCCGCGGGCACCCCGGTGACACCGACCACGAAGGGCTCGCGCGTGTTCGCCAACGGCAACATCGGCGCCGTCGGCAACGGGCCGACCCGACCCACGGTGATCCACCTGCCCCAGGCCACCGTGATCACGCTGATCCAGAACTACCACTGGAACAGCGCGCGCGGCGCCACGCCGGGCGGCATCGGTCTGCGCGATGCCTCGGGACGCCTGTACGGGCCCTGGGCCACGATGGGCTCGCCCGGCCAGGGCGGCGTGCCCAATGCCTACTGGACGGCTCACCCCAACGTGGTGGTGCCGGCGGGCACCTACACCGTGCACGACTCGGACCCCGCGTCGTGGTCGCACAACGCGGAATCCGGCGGCGCGGGCTTCACGCTGCTGGAGGGCCATCCCGCGACCGCGGGCACGGGCTACTCGTACACCGCGACCCCACGCGATCCGGTGACGGTGCCGGTCACGCCCACCGCCCCGACGCCGGCACCCGCCCCCACCGGGCCGGTGCCCGCGCCCTGCCCCGGCAGCGGTCCGACCAAGCTCTTCGAGAGTGGCAACATCGGTGGCACCAGCAATGGCCCGACCCGCGCCACCCAGTTCACGCTGGCCACCAGCTACGTGATCACGAAGCTGCAGGACTACCACTGGAACAGCGCCCGCGGGGCCAGACCCGGCACGATCGCCTTGCGCGACGCGGCGGGACGCACCTACGGCCCCTGGACCGCGGTGGGCTCGCCGGGCCAGGGTGGCGTGCCGAACGCGTATTGGACGACCCAGCCCAACGGGGTGCTGCCGGCGGGCACCTACACCGTGATCGATTCGGACCCGGCTTCGTGGTCGCACAACAGCGAATCCGGGGGACGCGGCTTCACCCTGGTGGAGGGCTATGCGGCGAACTGCAACACCGGGATGTCGTACACCGCCACGCCGCGCGATCCGGCGCCAGGGCCGTCCGCCCCCGTCACGACGCCGACCTCGCCGACGTTCAAGGTCGAGTACACGAACCGCTCGCGCCTGCCGGTGCACCTGTTCGTCGAGGGCAAGGACACGATGGGGCCGCAGAACAAGCTCGCTGCGGGCGAGAAGCGCACCGTGACCATCGCCAACACCGGGGTGATCCGCTTCGTCGCCGGACGCGACGGCAACCGGCTCGCGTCGTGCCGTTGGGAGGGCACCGGCATTCCGGTCGTGGTCTTCGAGGATCCGCAGAACCTCGCGTGCATGACCGGGGTGCGCTGAGGCCCGCCGGCCCGCACGACCGCCCCGCGACGCCCGATGCCAGGGCGCGGGGGGCGGGCGGGCCGGGCGTCAGCCCTAAGGCGGGAAGCGGAAGCGCCGGCCGTCGAACTCGAAGTCCACGGAGCGCGAGGGCCAGCGCGGAGCGACGAGCTGGCCCGCCCACTGTTCGTGCCGGCGCCGCATCACGGCCAGGCGCTCGGCTTCGGCGCCCGCCAGGTCCCGCTCCTCGCGAGGATCGTCGGTCAGACGGTACAGCCGTTCGGTGCCGTCGAGCTCGCGCAGGTACTTCCAGTCGCCGTCCCGCATCGCCGAGATCGGCTGCGTGCGCCAGAAGAGCGGACCGCGCGCCGCCGCCGGCCCCCCGGCCACCTGGCGCATCAGATCGGTGCCGTCGTAGGCCCGATCGTCCGGCAGGCGTGCGCCCGCCGCCGTCACCAGCGTGGGGAACAGATCGAGCGAGGACACCGGCAGCGTGTGCGCGGTGCCCGCCGCCAACCGGGCGGGCCAGCGCATCAGGAACGGCACCCGCACCCCGCCCTCGAGGTAGGTGAGCTTGCCACCCGAGACCGGCCGCGGGCTGCACAGGCCGGGGATGTAGGCCGCGCAGCCGTTGTCGCTCAGGAAGACCACGATTGTGTTGTTCGCCAGACCCAGTGCCTGCAGCCGATCGAGCAACGCACCCACCCCGTCGTCGAGCGCGCTGACCATGCCCGCGTACACGCGCTGCGCGCGGTCGTTCAGGTGCGGGAAGCGATCGTAGTAGCGGCGCGTGACCTGCAGCGGCGTGTGCGGCGCGTGGTGCGCCACGTACAGGAAGAACGGGCGATCGCGGTGACGCTCGATGAAGCCGATCGCCTGCTCGGTGATCTGTTCGGTGAGGTAGCCATCACCGAGCGCCACCGGTCGGCGCTCGGCGCCGGTGATCACCGCGTTGGCGGGCCCCACCGCTCGCGACGGACGGACCAGTTCACCGGGCTGCGGCGTGGCCAGCGGGGGCAGCGCGTTCACCGCGTCCGGTGCGTCCGGGCGGATGAAGTTGGTCTGCCCGGTGAGAAAACCCCAGAACTCGTCGAAACCCCGGTTCATCGGGTAGAACTCGGGCGCCGAACCCAGGTGCCACTTGCCGACCGCGCCGGTGCGATAGCCGGCGTCGCGCAGCACGTCGGCCAGCGTCTTCTCGCGCGGATCCAGGCCGAGCCGCTCGGCGATGTCGCGCCGCGGCGGGCCGTTGTTGTACTCGAATCCGTAGCGCTGCTGGTGCCGGCCGGTGAGGATCGCCGCGCGGGAAGGCGAGCAAATGGGCGCGCTGACGTAACCCTGCGCGAACACCGCGCCCTCTCGCCCGATGCGATCGATGTTCGGCGTGGGGATGCGGTCCGCGTGATAGGCCGAGACGTCGGCGTAGCCCAGGTCGTCGGCCACGATCAGCACGATGTTCGGGCGGGACGGCGGGCTCGCGCCCGCCACCGCCGGCGCGGCCGGCTCCGGCGCGCGACAGGCCGCCATCAACAGGCTCGCCACGAGCCAGACGAGCATTCGGGCCCACGTGATCATCGTCCCCTCCCCGGTACGGTGCCCCCGCGGGGGCACGGCGCCGGCCCGCGCGCTCGGCACCGGCGATCTTAGAGCGATCGCGGCCGGCCCGAACAGGGGTCTTTACCTGCCTTTTCGTTGGCGGGCGAGCGCCGCCGGCCTACCGTGGCGTGGAACCACCGTCGGTTCGAACGCTCGAGGAGATCGACATGACCAACATCGCCCTGGTGGCCGTGACCTGCGGCCTGATCATCGGATTCGGCGCGCTGGGCGCGTGCGTGGGTATCGGTGTGATGGGCGGCCGCTACCTGGAGGGCGCGGCCCGCCAGCCCGAACTGATGGACCGGCTGCAGGTGAAGATGTTCCTGCTGGCCGGCCTGATCGACGCGAACTTCCTGATCGGTGTCGGGATCGCGATGATGTTCGCCTTCGCCAATCCGTTCGCGGGGTGAGCGTGCGTACCGGATGACGGAAGAGGACCGTCGATGTGCGGGCATCGAGACACCGCCCGGTCGCGGACGGGTACCATCGCCGGGCGGACCGACATCGCCCGATCGAAACCCTCAGAATGCCGGCCGCGCATCCGACGCAGGAGAACCCGATGACCGTTCCCATTCGCCACCGCCTGGCCACCCAGGCCCTCCGCGCCGCGCTCGCGGCGGCGCTGACGCTGACCGTGCCCGCGCTGCAGGCCCAAAGCCCCAAGCGCGGCGGTTCGCTGAGCATCTCCCTCGAGAGCGACTTGCAGGGCCTGGACCCGCTGATGATCTCGTCGTTCAACGACAAGCAGGCCGGCATCACGGTGTACGACACGCTGCTCGACATCGACCCCAAGGGCAAGCTGGTGCCCAACCTGGCCGAGTCCTTCGAATCGGCGCCCGACGCCACCTGGTTCAAGCTGAAGCTGCGCGCCAACGTGAAGTTCCACGACGAGACGCCGTTCGACGCGGCGGCGGTCGTGGAGCACTTCAAGCGGCTGATGGACCCGAAGAACCGCTACCGCTGGGCGGCCGACCTCGCCGGCATCGCCAGCATCGAGGCCACCGGCCCGTTGGAGGTGACCTTCAAGATGAAGTCGCCTTCGGCGCATTTCCTCGCGGTGCTGGCCGACACCTCCGGGATGGTGGTCTCGCCCACCGCGGTCAAGAAGCACGGCGACGCCTACGCGTCGAACCCGGTGGGCACCGGCCCCTTCATGCTCAAGGAGTGGCGCCGCGGCTCTCATGCGGTCTTCACCCGCAACTCGGCCTACTGGAAGGGGCCGGTGCACCTGGACGAGGTGGTGCTGCGCTCGATGCCCGACACCGAGACCCGCATGGCCAGCCTGAAGGCGGGCAACCTGGACATCGTGATGAACGCGCCGTCCAAGGACGTGATCGAGGCCCGCACGAGTCGCAAGTTCACGATCCTCGATCCCGGCAGCCTCGGGTCGAGCTTCGTGATGATCAACGTCACGCGGCCTGAACTCGCCGACGTCCGGGTGCGCCTGGCGCTGGCACACGCGATCGACCGCGAGACCCTGAACAAGGTGGTCAGCAAGGGGCTGCCGAAGATCGCGAACACGCCTTTCGGCACGGGCCTGGCGCCGCACGAACAGGTGGATGGCTATCCGAAGTACGACCCGGCCAAGGCCAAGAAGCTGCTCGCCGAGGTCGGCAAGCCGCTGAAGCTGAAGTTCGCCTCGAGCAACACGCCGCTGGCCCTGATGTCCGCCCAGGTGATCCAGCAGATGTGGAAGAAGGTCGGGGTGGAGTCGGAGATCGTGCCTTACGAGGGCGGGCAGCTGATCCGCGCCGCCGGGCTTCGCGACTACCAGGTGATGGGCTATCGCTGGCAGGGCGGGGTCGATCCGGACCGCAACGTGTACATCTTCTTCCACTCGAAGGGCACCGCGAACCGGTCGGGCTACAGCAACCCGGAGATGGACCGTTTGCTCGATGCCGGGCGTGCCACGACCGATCCCGCGGAGCGGCTGAAGATCTACCGCCAGGTGAACAACCTGCTCGCGCGAGACGTGCCTTACCTGTTCCTGTCGTACTTCAACAACTTCAGCCTGGCGCAGCCGGCGGTCAAAGGCGTGCAGCCGATCCCCGACGGGCTGATCCGCGTGCGCGACGTCTGGAAGGAACGGTGAGCGGGGTGGGCGACGTGCGCTCGTCTTGCGTGCCGGCATCGATTCACATCGAATGAACAGCGTTTTCTGGCGACGCCTGCGAACCCAGGCAATCACGTTGCTGGTGGTGCTCCTGTGCGCCACCGGCCTGACCTTCTTCGTCACCGGCATCCTGCCAGGTGACGCCGCGGTGGCGATCCTCGGCGACACCGCGACCGAAGCCGAGCTCGCCGACCTGCGTCGCGAACTCGGGCTGGAGCGGCCGGTGGTGGTGCAGTACGCCGACTGGTTGTGGCGCGCCGTGCAGGGCGACCTCGGCCGCTCGTACCGCACGAAGGAATCGATCGCGACGATGATCGGTCAGCGCCTGCCGGTGACGCTGGAGCTGATCCTGCTGACGCAGGTCTTCGCGCTGCTGATGGCCGTGCCCGCGGGCATCTGGGCGGCGTATCGCAACCGCACCGGGGCCGACACCGCGCTCGCCGCGCTGACGATCGGATTGCTGTCGATGCCGGCCTTCGTCAAGGGGATCGTGCTGATCTACCTGCTATCGGTGGCGCTCGGCTGGTTCCCGGCCTCCGGCTACGCGAGCTTGAACGACGGCTTGTGGGCGAACCTGCATTCGATGATCCTGCCGGCGCTCACGCTCGCGCTCGCGGAGTTCCCGGTCTACATGCGGCTGCTGCGCGCCGACATGATCGCCACGCTGCAGCAGGACTACATCCTGGTGGCGCGCGCCAAGGGCCTGTCGGTGCGGCAAATCCTGCTCGGGCACGCGCTGCGGCCCTCGTCGCTGTCCCTGGTCACGGTGGTGGGCATCAATCTGGGGCGGCTGGTGGGCGGGGCGGTCGTCATCGAGACCCTGTTCGCGATCCCCGGCATCGGCCAGATGCTCGTGGGCGCGGTCAATCAGCACGACCACTTCGTGGTGCAGGGGGTGGTGCTGGTGATCGCGGTGGGCTTCGTGCTCGTGAACCTCGCGGTCGATCTGGCCTACGCCGCGCTCGATCCTCGGGTGAGAACCGGTGACTGACGCCAGCATGACGACCGACGCACCGCCGGTGTCCCGGCCACGCCCCTCGCGCTGGCGCGAGCCGGGCCTGCTGCTCGCGCTGGCGTGGCTGCTGGGCATCTGCTTGCTGGCGATCCTCGCGCCCGTGCTCGGCCTGCCCAGTCCCGAGGATTCCGACCTCACCGCGGTGCTGGCGCCCCCCGGTGCCGAGCACTGGCTGGGGACCGATTCCCTGGGACGGGACACCTTCGCCCGCCTGGTGCATGGCGGACGGGTCTCGCTGGTGGTGTCCCTGGGCAGTGTGGTCTTCGCGCTGCTGGTCGGTGGTGGCCTGGGCTTGATCGCCGGCTTTCGAGGGGGCTGGACCGATCGGCTGATCATGGGCGCGATGACGGTCAAGCTGTGCTTCCCCGGCATCATCCTGGCGATCGCGCTGGTCTCGGGCCTGGGTCCGGGCGTGGCCAACGTCACGTTCGCGATCGGCATCATCTTCGTGCCCGCCTTCGCGCGGATCGCCCGGGCCAACACGCTGAGCCTGCGGCACCGCGAGTTCGTGCTCGCCGCTGGCCTGCTCGGGGCGCGGCTGCCCCGGGTGCTGCTGCGCGAGGTGCTGCCGAACCTGATGCCCGCGCTGCTGTCGTACGCGGTGGTGATGCTCGGCGTGGCGATCCTCTCCGAGGCGGCACTGGGCTTTCTCGGGCTGTCGGTGCGCCCGCCGCAGCCGAGCTGGGGCGGCATGATCGCCTCGGAGCGGGGCAACCTGGTCGAGGCGCCGATGGCCGTGTTCATCCCGGCCGCCTGGATGTTCCTGACCGTGCTCGCGATCAACTGGGTCGGGGAATCGGTGCGCCGGCTGTTCGACATCAAGGCGCAGTCGCTATGAGCGCGCCCGCCCGACCCGCCGGCCAGCCGGGGCCGCTGCTCAGCGTCCGCGACCTCGGCGTGCGCTTCTCGACACCCCGCGGCGATGTGCGCGCGGTCAGCGAGGTCGGCTTCGACCTGCACCCGGGCGCCACGCTGGCGATCGTCGGCGAGTCAGGCAGCGGCAAGAGCGTGTTGTCCCGCTCGCTGCTTCGATTGCTGCCGGCGGCGACGACGACGCAATCCGGCAGCATTCGCTTCGATGGGCGCGACCTCGCCACACTGGACGAGGATGGTTTGCGCGCGGTGCGCGGGCGCGAAGTCGCGATGATCTTCCAGGACCCGATGTCCTCGCTCAACCCGGTGCTCACGATCGGTCGGCAGATCGGCGAGGTGCTGCAGCGCCACCTGGGGATGGAGGCCGCCGCGCGTCGCGCGCGGTGCATCGAACTGCTCGCCTCGGTGGGCATCGCCGGGCCGGAGCAGCGCCTGGACGAATACCCGCATCAGCTGTCCGGCGGCATGCGTCAGCGGGTGATGATCGCGATGGCGCTGGCCTGCGGGCCGCGGCTGCTGATCGCCGACGAGCCCACCACCGCGTTGGACGTGACGATTCAGATGCAGATCCTCGTGCTGCTCAAGCGGCGCCAGCGCGAAACCGGCATGGCGATGATCTTCATCAGCCATGACCTCGCCGCGGTCAGCGGCGTGGCCGACGAGGTCGCGGTGATGTACGCGGGACGTTTCGTCGAACAGGCCCCGGTGGGCGAGTTCTTCCAGAACCGTCGGATGCCCTACAGCGAGGCCTTGCTGCGCGCGCGGCCGGACGGTCGCTCCGGCAGGGTCCGGCTCGAGTCGATCGCCGGTCGGCCGCCCGACCTCACCGCGCTGCCCGCGGGCTGCGCGTTCGCGCCGCGCTGCGCGCGGGCCAGCGACGAATGCCGCACGGCGCGGCCGGTGCTGCGCGACGAAGGCGCCCGCCGGTTCGCGTGCTGGCACCCGCTTGCGCCGGGCGAGCGGCTGACCACGGAGTCACGGACATGAGCCCGGTGCTCGAGGCGCGCGATGTCGTTCGACGCTACCGACGCGCGGACGGTCGTTGGGTGGTCGCGGTCGACCACGCCAGTTTCCAGCTGGCGCGGGGTGAAACCCTCGGGCTGGTCGGCGAATCGGGGTGTGGCAAATCCTCGCTCGCCCGCGCGATCCTGCAGATGCCACCCCCCGAAGGCGGGTCGGTGCTGATCGACGGCCGCGAGTTGACCGGCCAGCCGGCGGCCACGCTGCGGGCCTGGCGGCGTCAGCTCCAGATGGTGTTCCAGGACCCGATCTCGTCGCTGAACCCACGGCGCCGCATCGCCGACATCGTCGCCGAGCCGCTGGTGATCTGGGAGGGCGGCGACACCGAGCGTCACCGCGCGAAGGTGGAGGCGGCGCTGACCGAGGTCGGTTTCGAGCCGGCCACGGTGTGGGCGCGGCGGCCCCACGAGATGTCCGGTGGCCAGTGCCAGCGGATCGCGATCGCGCGCGCGCTGATGCTCGAGCCCTCGGTGCTGGTGCTCGACGAGCCGGTGTCCGCGCTGGATGTCTCGGTGCAGGCGCAGATCCTGAACCTGCTGGCCGACATCCGGGCCCGTCGCAGTTTCAGCATGCTGTTCATCAGCCACGACCTGGCGGTGATCCGCAACGTCTGCGACCGGGTCGCGGTGATGTACCTCGGGCGCATCGTCGAGATCGGTCCGACCGAGTCGATCTACCGCGCGCCCCGGCACCCCTACACCCGGGCGCTGCTCGATTCGGTGCTCGTGCCCGGTCGGGCGCTGCCCGAACGCGAGGTGCTGACCGGCGAGCTCCCCTCGATCCACAACCCGCCCAGCGGCTGTCATTTCCGCACCCGTTGCCCGCGGGCGCAGGCCGACTGCGCGGGCGCCGCGCCGGCGCTGGATTCGCCCGGACAGGCGCACCGCAGCGCCTGCCTGCACCCGTTGACCGAGGCCTGATTCGCGAAAGTCGACACATCGCCGCCCGGCCCGGGGGCGAACCGGAATGCCTCGGGACCCGGACACGCGGATTCGGCAGTAGGGTAGCGATCGACCGCCCGGTGACGGTGCGCCGCCCGATCATGCCCGCCCAGGAGACCGACGATGACCGCGCTGACCTCGATCAACACCGTGCTGGGCCCGATCGCCCCGTCGGCACTCGGATTCACGCTGGTCCACGAGCACGTGATGGTGGGGGCGAGCGGCCTGTACCAGAGCTACCCGGACCTCTTCGGCCGGGGCCCGCGCGCGCGGGCGATCGCGGCGCTCGAACGGGCGAAGGCGGCCGGCATCCAGACGATCGTCGACGCCACCACCTTCGATCTCGGGCGGCACGCGCCCTTCCTGGCCGATGTGTCCAAGGCCTCCGGCGTGAACATCATCAACGTCACCGGCTGGTGGTTGGACGTGCCGCGGTTCATGCGCGGTGTCGGGGTCAACCAGATGGCGCGCGAGTTCATCCGTGACGTGCAGGAGGGATTCCGCGGCACCGACATCAAGGCCGGCCTGCTGAAGTGCGCGGCCGACATCGACGGGGTCACGCCGCCGCTGGAGACGATGGCCAGGGCGGTGGCCCGGGCGCATCGCGAGACGGGGCTGTCGATCATGGTGCACTCGCACCCGGGCACGCAGCTCGCGCGACGGCAGATCGAGATCTTCCGCGAGGAGGGCGTCGACCTCACCCGGGTCAAGATCGACCACTCCAACGACACCACCGACACCGAGTACCTGAAGTGGGTCCTCGACCAGGGCTGCTACGTGGGCTTCGATCGCTATCCCGGACGGCTGGTGAGCTGGCGGATGCGCACGATCACGATGAAAAAACTGATCGACGATGGTCACGGCGACCGCATCTGCCCCTCGCACGATTGCATCTGCCTGCACCTGCACAACGAGCAGGCCGACGGCAGCATCCCCGAGCAGCACGACTTCCAGAAGCACAACCCGGATCAGTATCTGTTCATCAACAACCACGTGATTCCGCTGTTGCGCGAGCTGGGCACCAGCGACGCGGACATCCGACGGCTGTTCGTCGACAACGCCCGCCGCTTCCTGTCCGGCCAATGAACATGGCACGCACGGAGACGACGATGGGCATCGAATCGGCGAAGGCGGCGGCCCGGCAGGCGGTCCACGTGTTTCTCGAGGCGTTCAACCGGGCCGATCCGATCGCGCTGGCCGACACGCTGAACTACCCGCACATCCGCTTCGCGGGGGGCACCGTGACGGTGTTCGCGAACCGGGCCGAGTTCATCGCGCGGCGCGAGGGACTGAAGGCCTCGCTGCAGGGCGAGGGTTGGCACCGGTCGGTGCTCGAATCGATCGACGTGGTGCACGCCGACGAGAACAAGGTGCACCTGAGCCTTCGGTACACCCGTCGACGCGCCGACGACAGCGTCTACAACGAGTTCCACACGCTGTGGATCGCGACCTGCCAGAACGGACACTGGGGCATCCAGTTCCGTTCCAGCTACCTGACCTGAACCATCCGGCGCGCGCCCGAGCGTGCCCGCCCCGCGACGGAGATCCCGATGTCCGACACGCAACGCCCCTTCGAGGGTCTGAAGGTGATCGATTGTGCGAGCTTCATCGCCGCGCCGGCGGCCGCGATCATCTTCTCCGACTTCGGTGCCGACGTGATCAAGATCGAGCCCCCGGAGGGTGATCCGTATCGGGAGCTGTTCCGGGCGCCCGGATCGGCGCCGGCCCAGCGCAACTACTTCTGGGAGATGGATTCCCGTGACAAGCGCAGCCTGGCGCTGGACCTGAAGCACCCGCAAGGCCAGGCGGTGCTCGCGAGACTGGTCGGCCAGGCCGACGTGTTCATCACGAACCTGCCGCTGACGGTGCGCCGCAAGCTGTCGATCGACGACCGCACGCTGTGCGCGATGAATCCGCGGCTGATCTACGCGTCCTTCACCGCCTACGGCGAACGCGGCGCGGAGGCCGAGAAGACCGGCTTCGACTCCACCGCCTACTGGGCGCGATCGGGGCTGATGGACATTGTCCGGCCGGATCACACCGCGCCGCCGGCGCGATCGGTGGCCGGCATGGGCGACCACCCGAGCGCAACCGCGCTGTACGCGGCGATCACCACCGCGCTGTATCGCCGCGAGCGCACCGGTCGCGGCGGTGTGGTGTCGTCGTCGCTGATCGCCAATGGTCTGTGGGCCAACGGCTCGATGGTGCAGGCGCAGCTGTCCGGGGTGACGATTCCGCCGCGGCAGCCGCGCACGCTCGCGCCGAACCCGCTGACGAACATGTACCGCTGCGGCGATGGGCGCTGGTTGAACCTGGTGGTGCTCAACGAGCGCCAGTTCCTGCCGCTGGTCGAGGCGCTGGGGTGCCCGGAGCTCGGGCAGGACCCGCGCTACGCGACCGCCGACGGTCGACGGGCCAACCCCACCGAGCTCGTCGCACGATTCGACGAGTGCTTCGCCGCCCACGATCTCGCCTGGTGGCGTCAGCGTCTGGACCAGGCGGGCATCACGTTCGGGGTGGTGGGCACGCTCGCCGACATTCCCGGTGACATCCAGATGCGCGAGGCCGGTGCGATCGTCCCTTTTGCCGACGGTTCGGGCGAGACGGTGTCCAGCCCGTTCCAGCTCGAGGGCGTCGCCAAGCGGCCGGCGGGCCGCGCCCCGCGGCTGGGGGAACACAGCCGCACGCTGTTGCGCGAGTCGGGCCTGACCGAGGCGCAGATCGACGAGCTGATCGCCGCCGGCGTCGTGGTCGGCTGACGCGCCGCGCCTATCGTCCGGGGTCGCCGCTGCCCGGGGCGGGCAGCCCATCCCAGCCGAACTTCGCCGGCTGCCGCGTGATGAAGCGCTCGACCGCGTCGAAGAAGTACTCGCTGGTCAGGCAGTCGGCCTGGCCCATGCCTTCCAGGCGGGCCATCGTCGAATAGTCGGACTCGAGCGACTGGTTGCTGTAGAGCTTCGTCAGCGCGAGCGCCTCGGCCGAGCCTTGCGCGAAACGGGCGGCCATCGCGCGGGCGGTGTCGAGCAGGGCCTCGGGCGCGTGCAGCGAGTGCACCAGGCCCAGTCGCATCGCCTCCGACGCGTCGATCACGCGGGCGCTCATCAGGATGTCCTTGGCCGCGCGCAGCCCGATCATCCGCGGCAGCATGTACAGCGCGGCGAGGTCGGGTATCGCCCCGATCCGGTTGAACGCCATGCAAAAGCTCGAGCGCGGCGTCGCGAGGATGTAGTCGGCCGCCAGCGCCAGCGAGAAACCCGCGCCGAACGCGGCTCCGTCGACCGCCGCGATCACGGGAACCTCCAGGTTGAACAGCCCATCGAACCAGGCATGGCTGTCGCGCAGCCGGGCGCGGATCGATTCGACCTCGCGCACCGGCCGGCCGTGTTCATCGCGCCGGGCCGCCAGCGACTTCAGGTCGCCACCCGCGCAGAACGCGCCGGGCGAGCCGGAGATCACCAGCGCGCGGATGTCCGCGCGTTGACCCACGAGTGTCACCAGCCGGGCGTAGTCGTCCTTCAGCGGCTGCGTGAACGCGTTTCGGGTGCCGGGGTCGGTCATCTCGAAGTGGGCGATGCCGTCGCGGACGGTCAGCCGCGACTTGTTGCCCTGGATCGTGTCGGTGCTCATCGGGGTTTCCTGGGGTGGCGCGGACGTTCAGGCGATGTCGATGAAGGCATTCGAGACCACCACCTTCTCGCCCACGCGGGCTTCGAAGACCGAGCGACCCTCGCCCACCCGCCAGGCCCGCACGCTGAGCGTGTCGCCCGGCAGCACCGGCGCGGAGAACCGCACCTTGATGCGCTTCAGACGGGTCGCCTCGCCGCCCCCGAGCGCCGCCAGCAGCCATTGCGCGCAGTGCCCGAAGGTGCACAGACCGTGCAGGATCGGGCGCTCGAAGCCGCCGAAGCGCGCCGCGTCGGGGTCGATGTGCAGCGGGTTCATGTCACCGGACAGGCGGTACAGGTGGGCCTGGTTCTCGGGGATCCGGCCGCCGACGATCAGATCGGGCGCCCGCTCGGGGCAGGGCACCGGCGAGGAGAAGCCCTGGCCGCTGCCCTGGAAGGGCTCGATGTCGCCCAGCCGCTCGACGCCGCGTCGAAACGAACCGTTCACCATCCGCACGCAGACCCGGCCCTGGTCGTCGAGCACCTCGCTTTCGCTCTCGACGAAGGCATTGCCCTTGCCCCGCGGGTGAACGGCGATCAGCCGTGATCGCACGGTGACCGTTCCCGACAGCGGCAGCGGCCGCAGCGATTCGAGGTGGCGTTCCGCGTCGATGTTCAGCGGCCCGGGCGATCGGGGCACCAGGGCCGGATCGACCGGTGCGCCGGCTCCGCCCCAGCGGATCGCGAAGGTGGGGAACACCGCGTACGCCGGGTGCTGCTCGTACACGTAGCGCAGGTCGTCGATGCCGATGCCCACGGCATACAGCAGCACGTCGCGCTGGTCGTAGGTGATGGGCACCGCAGCGCCCCAGGGACCGGGCTCTCCGCCCGGCAGCGCACGCAACGCGTCGAAGACGGCCATCGGCGACCTCCGTATCGGTCCGGCCCGAGGCCGCCCGCCCCGCTGCCGGCATTGCCGGGGGAACCCGGCGGGGGCTCAGCGCGCCAGTTCGAGGATCTCCAGCAGGTCCTTCGGGCCGGTGACCTTCCGGGGGTTGGCGCTGATCGGCGGGCCGCCGTCGAACATCGCGGCGATCGCCTCGAACTTGTCCGGGCCGATGCCGACCTGCGACAGGCACGTGGCCAGACCCAGCCCCGAGAACAGGGACTCGACGTGGTCGGCCAGCGGGCGCGAGGCATCCAGCCCGGTGCGCACCATGAACTCGCGCTGACGCGCCTCGTTGGCGGGCAGGTTCCAGCGAAGCACCGCGGGCAGCATCACGCACGAGGTGAGCCCGTGCGGCACGTTGAAGCCGCCCCCGAGCAGGTAGCCGATGCCGTGCGAGGCGCCGTGCACCACGCCGCCGGCACGACCCATGATCGACATCCAGGCGCCCGCCTGGGCGTCGGCCCGCGCCGGGAGATCGGCCGGGTTGCGGTGAATGGTGGGGAGCGAGGACCAGAGCCGGCGTGCGCCCTCGATCGCGGTGGCGTCGCCGATCGGCGAGGCCTGGACCGAGCAGAAACCCTCGACACAGTGGTCGACCGAGCGCGCGCCGGTGGACAGCAGCAGTTCGGCCGGGGTGTCGAGGGTGCAGGCCGGGTCCTGGATCACCACCGCGGGCACGGTCAGCGGGTGGCCGACCAGGATCTTGCGCCCCAGCGTGGCATCGGTGACCCCGCCGAACGAGGTGAACTCGGCCGCCGACAGCGTGGTGGGAATCGCCACCATGCGCGGGCGGGCGAAGTCGGTGCCCCAGGCGCTGGGGCTGCCGCCGACCGAGGCCTTCAACAGGGCTTTGCCGGTGATCTCGTCGGCCGGCAACCGGGCGCCGAGCGCCACCAGCATCGCCTTGGTGGCGTCGATCACGGATCCGCCGCCGAGGGCGACGATGCCGTCGGCGGCGTTCGCCTGGAACTGCGAGACCAGGCGGGCCACCGAGGGCACCGGCGAGTGCGCCGGGATGTCGGCCACCATGCCCACGCACCGATCGCCCATCAGCGCACGCACCCGCTCGGCCAGCCCGCTGCGGATCAGCGAGTTGGTCGTGATCAGGAGCACCCGACGCCAGCCGAAGGCGTCGAGCTCCTGGGGCAGCGCCTGCTCGAGCGAGCCGACGCCGGCGTGAACGCGCTGCTGCGCGGACCAGTGGTGCGTGGACATGCGAGGCCTCCGTGAGTGCGGCGCCGGACGACTCAGAACACCTCGAACAGGCCCGCGGCGCCCATGCCGCCGCCGATGCACATCGACACGACGACACGCTTGGCGCCGCGGCGCTTGCCTTCCATCAGCGCGTGGCCGGTCAGGCGGGCACCGGTCATGCCGAACGGGTGGCCGATCGCGATCGAACCGCCATTGACGTTGTACTTGGCGGGGTCGATGCCGAGCTTGTCGCGGCAGTACAGGCACTGGCTCGCGAAGGCCTCGTTCAGTTCCCACAGATCGATGTCGTCGATCTTCAGGCCGTGGCGCTCGAGCAGGCGCGGAATCGCGAACACCGGACCGATGCCCATCTCGTCGGGCTCACAGCCGGCGACGGCCCAGCCCTTGAACGCGCCCAGCGGCTGCAGGCCGCGGCGCTCGGCCTCCTTGGCCTCCATCAGCACGACGGCGGCCGCGCCGTCGGACAGCTGGCTGGCGTTGCCGGCGGTGATGAACTTGCCCGGACCCTTCACGGGTTCGAGCTTGGCCAGGCCCTCGAGCGTGGTGTCCGGGCGGTTGCACTCGTCACGATCGACGACGTAGTCGACCAGCGACTCGGCCTTCGTGACCTTGTCGACGACCTTCATCTGGGTCTTGACCGGGACGATCTCGTCCTTGAACTTGCCGGCCTTCTGCGCGGCGGCCATGCGCTGCTGCGACTGCAGCGAGTACTCGTCCTGGTACTCGCGGCTGAGCTTGTAGCGGGCGGCGACGACGTCGGCGGTGTCGATCATCGGCATCCAGAAATCGGGCGAGATCTCGGTGAGGTGCGGGTCCTTGCCACCGCCGCCGCCGCCTTGAAAGGTGATCGAGTCGACGCCGCCGCCGACCATGATGCTCGCGCCACCTTCGACGATGTGGTGCGCGGCGACCGCGATCGCGTTCAGGCCCGACGAGCAGGCGCGGTGCAGGGTCATGCCGGCGGTGGTCACCGGCAGGCCGGCCAGCAGCGCGGCGGCGCGCGCGACGTTGCCCGACGCGGCGACGCAGCCGGCGATCACGTCCTCGACCTCGGCCGGCGCCGCGCCGGAGCGCTGCACCGCGTGCTGGATCGCATGGCCGAGCATGGTCATGTTGGCGGTGTTGTTGAACCCGCCGCGGGCGGCCTTGGCCAGGCCGGTACGGGCGTAGGAAACGACGACGGCTTGTCGCATGGTGGAGCTCCTCTGTGCGCTGTGGATGGGTCGATCGAGGCCCGTGGTTCGCGGACGTGCAGAATCTTTGCACGTTCGGTGTCACGGCGAGTCGTGCCCGGATCCGGCTTTCCAGTTTCCGAAATCCGAGCGGAACGGTGCATCGCCGCGGGCGTGGATTGCCACCGCCGGCCCGGTCATGATCCCATGATTCGAGCGCCGCGCGACGTTCCGCCTGCCGGCACGAAACACCGACCCGAACCCGAGGAGACCCTGCATGACCGCCCGATCGATCGACACCGGAACCCAGGACCTGCTGGCCAGCCTGGAGGACGGGGTGCTGACCCTGACGATGAACCGGCCCGAGGCGCGCAACGCGATGTCGCGCGACATGACCGCGGCGCTGGGCGAGCAGCTCGCCGCCGCCGAACTCGATCTCGACGTCAAGTGCATCGTGCTGACCGGCGCGGGCAAGGGCTTTTGCGCGGGTGGTGACGTCAAGGGCATGGCCGCGCGTGGCGACGGCACGGTGGGCGAGCTGACGATCGACCAGGCGATCCACCGCCAGCGGGTCAACCAGCGGGCCACCGCCGGCAAGCTCTTCAAGATGCCCAAGCCCACGATCGCGGCGCTGCCCGGTCCCGCGGCGGGGGCCGGCCTGTCGCTCGCGCTGGCCTGCGATCTGCGCGTGATGGCGAGCACCGCGATCATGACCACCGCGTTCGCGAAGGTGGGCTTCTCGGGCGACTACGGCGGCACCTACTTCATGACGCAGCTGGTGGGCGCGGCCAAGGCGCGCGAGCTCTACCTGCTCTCGGATCGGGTCAGTGCCGACGAGGCGCTGCGCCTGGGCCTGGCCAACTGGGTCTGCGCGCCCGAGGAGCTCGCCGCCCGCACCCGCGAGATCGCGCTGCGGCTCGCCAAGGGCCCCACGGTGGCCTACCGGTACATGAAGGAGAACCTGAACCGGGCGATGGCCGGCGAGGTCGACGACTGCCTGGACCTCGAGGCCACGCACCACGTGCATTGCGGGCGCACCGAAGACCACCGCGAGGCGAGCAAGGCCTTCGTCGAGAAGCGCGAGCCGGTGTTCAAGGGGCGATGAGCGCGCGATGAGTTCCACGGCCCTCACCCGGGATCAGGCCCTGGCGCGCCTCACCGCGCCGGGCGAGCCCTATGAACTGGTCGACAAGTTCGTCGACGGCCAGCGCCTGCGGGTCTTCCGCCACTCGCCGGCCTCGCTGCGCGAGCTCGTCGCCGGCACCGCCAGCGACGCGCCCTTCCTGGTGTACGAGGACGAGCGGCTGAGTTTCGCCCAGGCCTATCGCGCCAGCGCGGCGATCGCGCACCACCTGGTCCACGAGTGCGGGGTCGCCAAGGGCGACCGCGTCGCGATCTCCATGCGCAACTACCCCGAGTGGGTGCATGCCTTCGTCGCGGCCACCTCGATCGGTGCGATCGCGGTCGCGATGAACGCGTGGTGGCAGCCCGAGGAGATGGCCTACGGGCTCGACGACAGCGGCGCGAAGGTGCTGTTCGCCGATGCCGAGCGGCTCGAGCGCCTGGGCCGGGCCGGACCGCGGACGGGCCTGCGGGTGATCGGGGTGCGGGCCGCGGCGCTGCCGGCGGGCGCGATCAACGTGCGCGACATCCTGGCCCGTCACGACGGGGCGCCGATGCCCGAGGTGCAGGTCGACCCGGAGGACCCCGCGACGATCTTCTACACCTCGGGATCCACCGGGCACCCGAAGGGTGTGCTCGCCACCCACCGCAGCATCCTGTCGGCCCTGCTGTCCTGGGAACTCGACGTTCAGGCCGCCAATCTCGTGCTCGGTGTCGAACCGCAGGTGCCGGCGCCGGCGATCGCGACGCTGCTGGCGGTGCCACTGTTCCACGCCACCGGCTCGCACGCGGTCTACCTGAGCTGCTACCGCTCGCAGCGCAAGATGGTCAGCATGTACCGTTGGGATCCGGAAGAGGCCGCCCGACTGATCGAGCACGAGCGCATCACCTCGTTCGTCGCGCCGGCCGCGATGACCGGCGACCTGGTCCGCGTGGCCCGCGAGACGCGTCGCGATCTCTCCTCGCTGCTGTCGGTGGGCGGTGGCGGCGCGCCGCGCGCGCCGGAACAGGTGCGACAGATCGGCTCCTCGTTCGTCGCCGCGATGCCCAACACCGGCTGGGGCATGACCGAGACCAACGCGATCGGCACCGGCATCGGAGGGCTGGATTACCTCGCACGGCCGGCCAGCTCGGGGCGCTGCTCGGCGGTGCTCGAGCTCAAGGTGGTCGACGACCAGGGGCGCACCCTGCGTGCCGGCGAGCGCGGCGAACTGCTGGTGCGGGGCGCCTCGATGTTCAGCGGCTACTGGAACCGTCCGGAGATCAACGCGACCGTGTTCGACGACGGCTGGTTTCGCACCGGTGACGTCGCCTACCTCGATGACGAGGGGTATCTGTTCATCGTCGACCGGATCAAGGACCTGATCATCCGGGGCGGCGAGAACATCGGCTGCGGCCAGGTCGAGGCCGCGCTGCTGACCCACCCGGAGGTCCTCGAGGCCGCGGTCTACGCGGTGCCCGACGAGCGCCTGGGCGAGGAGGTCGCGGCGACGGTGCACGCACGCACGCCGTTGGCGGCGGCCGACCTGCAGGCCTACCTGCGCGAGCACCTCGCCGGATTCGAGGTGCCCCGCTACATCCGATTCACCGACCAGCCCTTGCCCCGGACCGCCTCGGGCAAGATCCTCAAGCGCCAGCTGCGGGACGAAGCCCTCGCGGTGGTTGCATCGGCCCAGGCTTGCGCCACGACATCCCCATGAGCGAGACCGCCGCACTTCCCGGCTACGACATCCCGGCCGTCGAAGCCTGGATCGCCGCGCACGTCCCCTCCCTGACTCCGCCGCTGCAATGGCATCGGCTGGAAGGCGGGCATTCGAACCTGACCTACCGGCTCTCCGACGCGACAGGGCGCCAGGCCGTGATCCGTCGCCCGCCGATGGGCGAGCTGCTGCCCAAGGCGCACGACATGGCGCGCGAGTGGGCGGTGCTGCGCGCGTTGGCGGGCACACCGGTGCCGGTGCCCGCCGCGCTCGGCTTCTGCGAGGACACCTCGGTGACGGGCGCGCACTTCTACGTGATGGGCCACGTCGACGGGCGCCCGCTGTACACCGCCGACGATGCCCGCCGACTCGCGCCGCAGGATCAGCGCGAGCGCCTCGCGCACTCGTTCATCGACGTGCTGGCCGACCTGCACTCGGTGGACCCGCTGGCGCTCGGCCTGGCCGATCTCGGCAAGCAGGACAGCTACGTCGGGCGACAGCTCAAGACCTGGTACCGCTCCTGGACGGCCTCGGTCGAACCGGCCCGCTACGACGACCCGCGCGCGCACGCGTTGCAGCGCTTCTTCCTCGAGAACCTGCCCGACCAGGGACCGATCCGCCTCGTGCACGGCGACTACGGCCTGCACAACACGCTGATCGGCCCGCAGTGCACCGTCGCCGCGGTGGTCGACTGGGAGATCTCCACGCTGGGCGATCCGCTGGCCGATCTGGCCTACGCGCTGAATCCGTGGATCGATCCGCGCGATTCGCTGCAGCCCAAGCCCGATTCCCCGACCGCGCTGCCGGGCTTCCCGTCGCGCTCGGCGCTCGCGCGCCGATACGCCGAGCGCACCGGGCGCGACCTCTCCCGGCTCGACTACTACCTCGGCTTCAATCGCTGGAAGACCGCGGCGATCGTGCATGGGGTCTATGCGCGCTACATGGAAGGCAAGAAGAGTTCGGAGGGCGTCGATCTCGAGGGCCTGCGCCAACGGATCGGCGATTCGCTGACACTCGCCCAGGAGGCGGTCGACCGCCTGTGAACCCCCCGCGCGGGGGCCGCGCCAGGCGACCGCGCATTCCCGGAGATCCGCGATGAGCCCTCAGCAGACCGCCGGTGCGTCGCCGGCCAGCCGCGCCGCCCGTGCCCTCGATGCGTTTCCGTTCGGGTCGGCCGGCGCCCTCGTGCGGGCGATCAAGGCGCGCAAGGTGTCGTCGGTCGAGTTGCTGCGGGCCTACCTCGAGCGGGTCGACCGCTTGAATCCCGCGATCAACGCGGTCGTGGTCGATGATCGCGAGCGCGCGCTGGCACAGGCGCGGGCGGCCGATCGCGAACTGGCCCGGGGTCGCAGCCGTGGCCCGCTGCACGGCCTGCCGATGACGGTGAAGGAGGCCTTCGACCTCGCCGGCCACCCGACGACGCACGGGTACCCGCCGATGCGCGCGAATCTCGCGACCGAGGACGCGCTCGCGGTGCAGCGGCTGAAGGCCGCCGGGGCGATCGTCTTCGGCAAGACGAACGTGCCGCTGTTCAACGCGGACATGCAGTCGTACAACGCGATCTACGGCACGACGAACAATCCCTGGGACACGGCCCGCGGTCCCGGCGGATCATCCGGAGGCAGTGCGGCCGCGATCGCCGCCGGCCTGACGGGGCTGGAGTACGGCAGCGACATCGGCGGCAGCATCCGCAACCCGGCGGCGTTCTGCGGGGTGTACGGCCACAAGAGCACCTGGGGCCTGGTCCCCAAGCGCGGCCACAGCCTCTCGCGTGAGCCGATCGCCGAGGCCGACCTGTCGGTGATCGGGCCGCTCGCCCGGTCCGCGTCCGACCTGGCGCTCGCGCTGGGTGTGACCGCGGGACCGGACCGTCTGACCGCCGACGGTCTGCACGTCCGCCTGCCGGCCGGACCGAAGTCGCTGAAGGGGCTGCGCGTGGCGGTGTGGGTCGATGACCCGCGCGCGGTGATCGATGACGAGGTCCGCGGGCCGATCCTCGAGGCGGTGGCCGCATTGCGTGCCGCCGGTGCGAAGGTGGACTTCGCGGCCCGACCGGCGATCGACCCCGATCAGGCGCACGAGGTGTACCAGCGGCTGCTGCAGGCGAACATGGCGGCGCGCCGTCCCGACTACGAGCAGCTGCTCGCGCGGCGCGCACGGCTCGATCCGGGCGACGACCGCCCGGGGGCGCGCTGGTTGCGCCAGGCCACGGCCAGCTACAAGGAGGTCTACGACGCGATCAACCAGCGCGAGCGCCTGCGCTGGGCCTGGCGGGCGTTCTTCGATCGTGTCGACGTGCTGGTCGCACCGGTCACCTGCACCGCGGCGTTCCCGCACGACCACAGCGAGCCGCTGGGACAGCGCACGCTGACCGTCAATGGCCAGCCGGCGCCGTACTTCGCGATGCTGTTCTGGGCGGGCCTGGCGACCGCGCCGTATCTGCCGGCAACCTGCGCGCCGGTGGGGCTGACCCGGCAGGGGCTGCCGGTGGGCATGCAGATCATCGGGCCGGAGATGGGCGACCGCACCACGATCGCGGTGGCCGCCCTGCTGGCGAGAGAGATCGGCGGCTTTCGTCCGCCGCCGAATCTCGCCTGACGAAGGGCGTCGCTCAGCTGCCGCTGGCCGGCACCGCCGGGCGCGTGCCCGGACCGACCGCGGCCAGCGTCTTGCCGTAGCGGTCCTTGTGCGCGGAGGTGTCGAGCTCCTCGAGCTGGATCTCGCCGGCCATCACCTGGCGCTTCCACTCCTGATGGGCCGGTTCGGCGGCGTGGAACTCGGGCATCACCTCCTTGGCGAAGAGCTCCAGGCTCTCGCAGATGTGCTCGTGCGTGTTCTTGCCCGCCTGGTTCAGCAGGATGATCTGGTCGCAGTGGCTCGTCTGGAACTTGCGCAGCTTGCGCCGGATCGTGTCCGGTGAACCGACCAGGCCGCCACGCAGCGCGGTCTGCACCGCCTCGGGGTTGGCGTCCTTCCACTCCTGGAACTTCTGCCAGACGTCGACCGTGCCGGCGCGCGGACGTTCGCGATTCACGCTGGAGCCGTAGAAGCGCAGCGCGAACTGGAAGAAGGTGAGGCCTTCCGCGCGGCGACGGGCCTCCTCGTCGGTCTTCGCGCACATGAAGTACGACACCAGCGCGATGTTCGGGTTGACCGGGTAGTCGGCGAGCTTGTCCAGGCGGCGGGTGATCGAGTTGTAGTACGCGTGCACCCAGGCGTTGGCCGCGTCGGCCGAGACGAACTGGAAGCCGAGCGCGCCCATGCCACGGCGGCCGGCGTACTCGATCGTGTCCAACTGCGAGCAGGCCACCCACAGCGGCGGGTGGGGCTTTTGCAGCGGCTTGGGCACCACGTTGCGCCACGGGAACTGGAAGTGCGGGCCGTCGTATTCGCAGGGCTCGTCGCGGAACATCGGGATCATGCAGCGAACGGCATCCTCCCAGATCGCGCGCTTCTCCTCGAACTTCACGCCGAACGGATCGAGCTCGGTGGCCGAGGCGCTCTCGCCCAGGCCCAGTTCGACCCGCCCCTTCGAGACCAGATCGAGGTTCGCGACGTGCGCGGCAACTTTCGCGGGGTGGTTGGTGGTGAGCTGGAAGATGCCGTGCGCCAGCCGGATCTGCCGGGTCCGCTGGCTCGCCGCACCGAGGAAGACCGAGGGCGAGGACGAGTGCGAGTATTCCTCGAGGAAGTGGTGTTCGACCTCCCAGGCCATGTCGTAGCCGAGGCGGTCGGCCAGCTCGACCTGGTCGAGGGCGTCCTGGAACAGCTTCAGCTCGCTGTGGGTTTCCCACGGGCGAGGCAGTTGCAGCTCGTAGAAGATGCCGAACTTCATGAGGTCCTCCCGGATTCCATCGGTTTGTCGGTGTGTGAGCGAACCCAGCTTAGAGCAGGCCTGCCCGCTTGACGATGGGTCCGGGTCCGCGTTTCGAGAGTTCGTTCACCGCGTACCGCACCGCGCAATCGGGGGCCACCCGGACATGCCGCCAGGCGGACCCTGTGGCGTCTCAGGCACTCGCCACGATGCCGCCGTCGCAGGCGATCACCTGGCCGACGGTGAACTCGCCGGCGCGCGAGCTCAGGAAGATCGCCAGGCCCGCGATGTCCTGCGGGGTGCCGACCCGCCCGCTCGGGTTGCGCTGCCCGACGCTGTCCCAGTCGACGCCGTCGGTCTTGCCGCCGAAGCCCACGCCGGTGCTCAGCATCCAGGTCGGGAAGGGGCCGGGCGCGATCGCGTTGCACAGGATCCGCTCGCGCGTCAGGTGCGCCGCGAGAAAGCGGGTCAGGTGGTGCACCGCGGCCTTGGAGGCGCCGTACGAGAACGAATCGAAGATCGCGGCCTTCAGCCCGTCGATCGAGCCGATGTTGATCACCCGGGCCGGGCTCGGGCCGGCGGCCGCCTGCCGCAGCAGCGGCAGCAGTTTCTGGGTCAGGAAGAAGACCCCCTTGACGTTGGTGTCCATCACCTTGTCCCAGCCCACCTCGGGAAACTGGTCCAGCGGCGCCCCCCAGGCGGCACCGGCGTTGTTGACCAGGATGTCCAGCTGGGATTCGCGCCGGGCGAGTTCATGGGCCAGGGATTCGACCCCGGACATCACCGAGAGATCGGCGGGGATGGCCACGCAGGTGCCGCCGTGGGCCTGCATCAGGCGCTTGGCGGTGTCCTCGCAGGCCTGCGCCTTGCGCGACGAGATGTAGACCTTCGCGCCATGGGCGAGGAAGCCCGCCGCGATCATCTCGCCGATCCCGCGCGAGCCGCCGGTGACCAGCGCCGTCTTGCCGCGGATCGAGAACAGGTCATTGAAGTTCGGGGTCATCGGATTCTCCGGAGGAAGGAAGGGGTCGGTGGGGCGGGCGTGCCCGGCTCCCGGGTCGGCGCGGCGTGGGCCGGCATCAGGCCTTCGGGGGCAGGCGCGAGAGCAGCAGCGCATTGTGCCGCCATCGGCCCCAGCGGTAGTACGCGAAGGCCAGCGTCGCGGAACTCACCGTGCCCAACGGGAAGCTCCACCAGATCGCGTCCTGACCGAGCCAAGGTTGCATCGCCCGCGCGAACGGGATGCGCATCGCCCACATCGAGACCGCGAAGATCAGCATCGGCGGCAGCATCGCGCCGTTGGCGCGGACCACCGCGGACAGGCACGAGGTGATCGCGACGACCACCCAACCCCAGAGCACGATCTGGTTGATGCGCCGCGCGATCCGCAGCGTCTCGCCGCCGTCGGGCAGGAACCAGCGCAGCGGCGCGTCGCCCAGCAGATACAGCGCCGCGGCCGCGGTGCCGGTCAGGCTCACCCCGAGCAGGCAGCCCTTCCACGCGATCTCGTCGACGCGCTTCCATCGTCCGGCGCCGATGTTCATCGCCGCCATCGCCGAGATCGACGCGGCCACCGCATTGCCGGGCATCTGGACGTAGCCCCAGAGCTGCGCCGCGCCGGCATAGGCCGCGGCGGTGGCGGCGCCCTGGGCGTTGACCATCGCGAGCAGCACGAAGTAGGCGCCCTGCACGACGATCGCCTCGAGCGCCATCGGCGAACCGCGGTGGATCAGCAAGCGGACGATCGCCAGGTCCGGGCGCAGCAGGTGCCAGTCGCCCCGGTGCAGCGCGATCGGCGCGTTGCGGCGGTAGACGTGCCAGACCAGCGCGACCAGCGCGATGGCGTTGGCGAGTGCGCCGCCGATCGCCACCCCGGCGATGCCCAGGCGCGGCAGCCCGACGGCGCCGGTCAGCAGGGCCGGCATCAGCACCAGCGACAGGCCGATCCACAGCAACGTGAAGCGAAACGGCGTGGCGGCGTCGCCCGAGCCGCGCAGCATCATCATCATCAGGATGTACAGGAACAGGCTCGGAAGCCCCGCGCAGCTCCAGCGCAGGTGCGTGCTCATCGGTCCCTGTGCCGGTTCGGGCACCCGCAGCACGGCGATCAGCTCGGGTGTGAACACGATGCCGACGCCGGCCAGCACGATCGACAGCATCGTCACGAAGCCGATCGAACTGCCCACCACGCGTTTGACCGCGGCCTGATCACCGGCGCCACGTGACTGCCCGATGCCCACGCCGGAGGCCAGGCCCACCCCGCTCACCACACCCATCACCAGCCAGACGAACACCTGCGTGTTGATCACGCCGGTCAGCGCGTTCTCGTCCAGCGTGTGGCTGACCCAGATCGCCGCCCAGGTGCCCGTCAGCGCGTGAAGCAGGTTGGTGGTGAGCAGCGGCAGCGAGAAGCGCAGCAGCGTCGGCGCGACCGCACCGGCGATCAGCCGGTGCTCGCGCGGGCCCCCTTCGCTCATCGCCGGGCGGACCCCGTCCTCAGGCGATCAGACCCTGGGCCCGGGCCGCGTCGCGCCGAAGCCGCTCCGGCGAACCCAGCAGCTGACGGTCGTAGCCGATCCGCTTGAACCAGTAGTGCAGGCCGAGCAGGTCGGTGAAGCCCATGCCGCCGTGCACCTCGGTGGCCGATTTCGCGACCTGCTTGCCCACCTCCGACAGGTGCGCCTTCAGGTGGCAGGCGAGCAGCGTCGCCTCGGCCGGGTTCGTGTCGAACGCGTGACCCGCGTACCAGACGAAGGCCCGGGTGGGTTCGATCGCCGCGGCCATGTCGGCGCACAGGTGCTTGACCGCCTGGAACGAACCGATCACCCGGCCGAACTGCTCGCGCTGGTTCGCGTACGCGACCGCCTGATCGAGCATGCACTGGGAGGCCCCGAGCGCGTCGGCGGCCAGCACGATCCGTCCGGCGTCGAGCACGCGCTGGGTGATCGCGGGCGTCGAACCGGGCAGGGGCTCGGCCGGGACCGCGTCGAAGACGAGTTCGCCGAGGGGTCGGGTCCGATCGACGATCTCCAGGCGTCGCCGCGTCAGGCCCGGTGCATCGGCGGCCACGAGGTGCAGGCCGGCGTGCGCGTCGGCGACCAGGTAGGCGTCCGCCTCGGCGTCGAGCACGTGCAGCGAACGGCCGTGCAGCCGGCCCGAAGTCAGCCGCACGCCCGCGTCGCCGCGCGCGCCGGTGAGCTCCGAGAGCGCGGCACCGATCAGGGCCTGGCCCGCGGCGATCCGGGGCAGCCAGGCGCCCTGCTGCGCGGGCGAACCCGCCGCCTGCAGCGCCAGTGGCGCGATCACGTGGCTCGCGGTGAAGGCGACCGGCGCGACGTGGTAGCCGAGCGCCTCGGCGACCACGCAGGCGTCGAGCAGGCCGAGCCCCACCCCGCCGTGTTCCGGCGCGATCAGCAGACCCGGGATGCCGAGTTCGGTGAGACCGGCGAGCACGTCGTCCGCGCGGGCCTGGCCGGCGTCGGCGAACTGGCGCACACGGGTCAGCGGCACTCGGTCGCGCAGGAACTGCGTCAGCGAGTCCTGCAGCAGCACCTGTTCCGAAGACAATCCGAAATGCATCACGCCGCTCCCGTCTGCGGTTCGCGCGGAAGGCCCAATCCCCGCTCGGCGATGATGTTGCGCTGGATCTGGTTCGTGCCGCCGCCGATGATCAGTCCGAGGTAGAACATGTACCAGAACTGCCAGCTGCCCTGGTCGCGAACGTACGGGTTCGCGCCATAGGCCAGACCGCCTTCGCCCATCACGTCCAGTGCCAGTCCCTCGAGCTCGTGGCGCAGCTCGGTGCCCTGGAACTTCACCACCATCCGGGCCAGCGTGGCGTCCTGCTCCGGATTCAGCTTCGACGAGAGCACCCGCAGGTCGTTGGCCTGCATCGCGAGCACCTTCGCCTGCAGCCGCATCGCTCGGTCGAGGAATTCGGGCCGGTCGATCAGACGCTCGCCGTCGACCGTCTCGCTCTTCATGATCTCGATCAGCGCGTTCAGCCGGGCCAGCGTCTGGTTCGGGTCGGCCAGCGAATCGCGCTCGTTCTTCAGGATGATGTTGGCGACCTTCCAGCCGTCGCCGCGCCGCCCGACGATCTGCGCCTTGGGCACGCGGACGTCGGTGAAGAACACCTCGTTGAAGTTGCGGTTCATCGTCATGTCGATGAGCGGACGCACCTCGATGCCGGGCGTGTCCATCCGCAACAGCAGGAAACTGATCCCCTTGTGCTTGGGTGCGTCGGGTTCGGTGCGCACCAGGCAGAACATCCAGTGCGCCAGGTGCGCGGTGCTCGTCCAGATCTTCTGCCCGTTGATCACCCACTCGTCGCCATCGAGCACGGCCGAGGTGCGCAGTGCGGCCAGGTCGGAACCGGCGCCGGGCTCGGAGTAACCCTGGCACCAGAGCATCTCGCCCGACAGCGTGGGCGGGATGAAGCGTTGCCGCTGTTCTTCGGTGCCCACTTCCAGCAACGTGGGCACCAGCATCGAGATGCCCTGTCCGCCCAGGCCCGGGTTCACCCGGGCGCGCGCGAATTCCTCGGCGATGATCCGGCTCTTCAGGATGTCCGGCGGGTGTCCCGCGCCGCCGTAGGCCTTCGGGATCGTTCGCGCGGTGTAGCCGTGCTCGATCAGCAGCCGTTGCCAGGCCATCACCTTCGGGTCCGCGCGCGACGCGCCGAAACCGGGCGCCTGGTCGCGGTTCGCCGCGATGAAGGCCCGTACCTCGTGTCGGAACGATTCGTACTCGGGGCCGTCGTTCAGGTCCATCGGTGTTGCTCCCGGGTGCCCGGCCGTTGCGCGTGGCGCGTCGGGCGTGGTGTCAAGCGGTCGGCGACAGCAGCAGATCGGCCAGGTGGCGGCGGTGGTGCGCCGCATCGCCGAAGCCCGACTGCAACCAGATCGCCCGGCGAAGGAAGAGCTGCGCGTCGCAATCGTAGGTGAAGCCGAAGCCGCCGTGGAACTGCACCGCGCGGTCGCCGGCGAACACGAAGGTGTCGCCCGATTCCGCCTTGGCCATCCGAAGCGCGATCTCGGCGTCCTCGCCGTCGGCCAGTCGCGTGGCGGCGTGATAGACGTGCGAGCGGGAGCGCTCCAACCCCACGAGGATGTCGGCGCAGGTGTGCTTGAGCGACTGGTAGCTGCCGATCTTGCGCCCGAAGGTGGTCCGGGTGTTCAGGTAGTCGACGACGACATCGAGCACCCCGGCGATCCCACCGGCGGCCAGCGCGCTGTTCAGCAGCCAGCCGGTGTCGCGAATCGCGCGCAGCGCGGCCTTCGCGCTGGCCCCGGTGATCAGCGAGGCGGCCGGCAGGCGGATGCCGTCGAGCGACACCGAGTAGCTGCGCCGCGTCTCGTCGATCACGGTCTCGCGTTCGGGTGGCCGCGCCGCGAGATCGGCGGCGTCCAGCAGGGCCAGCGCCGGCGTGCCGTTCAGCGATACGGACACCAGCAGGTGATCGGCCACCCCGGCGTCGATGACGAAGGTCTTGCGTCCCTGCAGCGCCACGCTGTCACCGTCGCGCGTCGCGCTCGCCTGTGGCTGCAGTAGGTCCCAATGGCCTTCCTCCTCGAACAGGGCGACGGTGCCGATGCGGCCCTGCGCGATCCGGCCCAGACAGCGGGTCTGCATCGGCGCGTCGCCACTGGCCAAGAGCCCCTGCACGAAGAGCTGCGTGCTCTCGAAGGGGGTGGCCAGCAGGTGCCGGCCGATCGGTTCGGCCAGGGTCGCGATCTCGGCCAGCCCGAGCCCGCTGCCACCGAACGATTCGGGGATCGCGATGCCCGACCAGCCGAGCCCGACCATCTCCTCCCACACCGACCGGTCGAAGCCCTCGGGGGTGTCGATGCGATCGCGCACCTGGCGGATCGTCGAGCGGTCGCGGCAGAACGCCACCGCGGCGTCCTGCAGCATCGCCTGTTCGTCGGTGAATCGGAGCCGGTTGTCCAGAGCGCACATGGGGTCAGTCCTTGGGCAGGCCGAGCACGCGCTCGCCGACGATGTTGGCCTGGATCTGGCTGGTGCCGCCGCCGATCGTCGACGAGAACGAGTTGAAGTACGAGCGCTGCCACTTGCCGCCATCGATCGCGGAGGCGTCGCCGACGAATCGCGCGGCGTTGGCGCCTTGCAGCGACAACGCGAACTGGAACAGCCGGCGGCGGTGCTCGGAGGTGCGCAGCTTGCCCGACAGCGGGATCGCCTGAGGGCGTTCGCTGCACAGCGCGGCAATGCGCCCGCGCGCGGTGCACAGGCGGTCGCCCTGGTCCTCGATCAGGAAGCGCACCATCTGGTCGCGCACGAAGGGGTCCTCCAGCGCGGGCCTGCCCTCACGCCGCGAGCGCCGGGCGAGTTCCATCACGTCATCGACGCCCAGCGAGACCCGCGCCAGGCCGCCGGCCTGCCCGCCGGTGACACCGCGCTCGAAAGTGAGGGTCAGCATCGCGACCTGCCAGCCGTCGCCTTCCTTGCCCATCAGGCCGTCGGCGGGAATGCGCGCGTCGGTGAAGAAGGTCTGCGTGAAGCCGTACTCGCCCGTCAGCTTCTTGATCGGACGGGTCTCGATGCCCGGCACTTTCATCGGTATCAGGAAGAACGACAGGCCGGCGTAGCGCTTCTGCTGCGGGTCGGTGCGCGCGAGCAGGATCATGTACTTCGCGTAGCTGCCCAGGCTGGTCCAGATCTTCGAGCCGTTGACCACGTAGCTGTCGCCGTCACGGATCGCGCGGGTCTGCGTGTTGGCCAGGTCCGATCCCTGGTCGGGCTCCGAGAAGCCCTGGCACCAGATGTCCTCGGCGCTCAGGATGCCGCGGATGTAGCGCCGCTTCTGCTCCTCGGTGCCGATCGCCAGGATCAGCGGCCCGGCCCAGTTCAAGCCGATCGTGTTGGGCACGAATGGGGTTTTCTGGCGCGCCATCTCGGCGTTGACGATGTCCTGGTAGGCCTGCGGCATCCCGCCGCCGCCGTACGCCTTCGGCCAGGCCATGCCCAGGTAGCCGGCCTCGTACACCTTGCGCTGCCAGGCCCGCAGGAAATCGAACTGCTGGTCGGTGCCCACCTCCATGAAGGACTCGGGCAGCAGGAAACCGGGTTCGGCAGGCTTGTTCGCGCTGAACCAGGCCTGCACCTCGCGACGAAACTCCTCGAGCTCCTTGGTCATGTGGCCATCTCCCGGGCTCCGGCGCGGCGGGCCCTGTTCATCGCTGGCGGCCGGCGGTTCATTCGGTCACCCATGTCGGTTTGCGCTTCTCGCGGAACGCGGCCATGCCCTCGGCGCCCTCCGGGCTCATGAACATCCGTCGGCTCCACTCGCCGGTGAGCTTGAAACCCTCCTCGGTGCTCAAGGTGGGCACGGTGCGCACCAGTTTCTTGCACTCCGCCAGCGCGATCGGTCCGCCCAGCCGCAGCATGTCGATCTCTTCCTGCACCGCCGCGCCGAGCTGCGCCGCCGGCACCGCGCGGTGCACGAAGCCCATCGCCACCGCCTGCGCGCCGGTGAACCGCTCACCGGTGAGGATCAGCTTCATTCCGTGGTGGCGGCCGAGCTTGGGCAGGCAGACCACCGAGATCACCGCCGGGATCACGCCGATGCGCACCTCCGAGAAGCTGAAGGGCGCGTCCTCGGCGGCGATCACGATGTCGGCCGCGCCCACCAGACCCAGCCCGCCGGCGAAGGCCGCGCCGTTGACCGCGGCGATCACCGGTTTGTCGCAGGTCATGATGCGCTGGAGGATCTCGGCCAATCCGACCGAGGGCCGTCCCTCGGTGGCGCTGCCCGGGGGGTTCTTCAGGTCGGCGCCGGCGCAGAAGGCCGGGCCGTTGCCGGTGATCACGACGCAGCGGGCGGCCGGATCGGCCAGCGCGGCATCCAGGTGCTCGGCCAGTTCGTTGACGAGCACCGCCGACAGCGCATTGCGGTTCTCCGGGCGGTACAGCGTGATCCAGGCCGCGCCCTGGCGGACCTCGTAACGGGTGGCTTGCTGGTTCGACATGCTCATTCCTTCCTGGCGGCCTGTTCTTCGAAGGTCACCAGCAATGCGCCGTTGGCGACCTGGTCACCCACCGCCACTGCGAGCGCCTTCACGACGCCCGCCGCGGGGGCGGTGATGCGGTGCTCCATCTTCATCGCTTCCAGGATCAGCAGCAGCTGTCCTTTCTCCACCGCGCCGCCCGGTTCGACGCTGACGGCCAGCACCTTGCCCGGCATCGGCGCCTTCAGGCCCCCGCCGAGCTGCGAGCGGTTCGTCGACGGGAAGCGCGGCTGCTCGGTGAGTTCGAGATCGCCGCCCGGCCCCTGGACGAGGTGCACCGGACCGACCGTGGTCACCCGCAGCCGCTGGCGCACGCCGTCGATCGCGAAATCGATCTGCTGGGCGTCGGCCGAATAGACGAGCACCTGGCATCGGCGCTCGCCCACCTGCGCGTCGAAGCCGCCGTCGCGACGGGACCGGTAGCTCACCTTCAGCGTGCGATCGTCCGCCTTGAAGGTGACGATCTGCGGGGGCATGTGCGAGTTGCGGAATCCGCCGGGGATCGTGCGTTGCACGCTGACCGAGGCGCGGCGACGGGCCCGGCACTGCAGGGCGACACCGATCGCGCAGGTCTCGAGTTCGGCCAGAGAGGGCTCGCGACGCGCCGGCGGGGCGACGCGGGCGATGAAGTCGGTGGTCGTGTCGCCGGCCAGGTAGGCGGGGCTTCGCAGCGTGGCGACCAGGAAGTCACGGTTGTGGACGATGCCCTGGATCCGCGTGCGCTCCAGCGCGCGGGCCAGGCGGGCCGCGGCCTCGCGGCGCGTCGGGGCGTGCGCGATCACCTTCGCGATCATCGGATCGAACTCGATGCCGATCTCGGTCCCCGACTCGACGCCGGAGTCGTAGCGCACGCCGCGGTCTTCGGCCTGCTCCCAGACCACCACGGTGCCCGGCGTGGGCAGGAAGTCCTGGGCCGGGTTCTCGGCGCACACCCGGGCCTCGATCGCGTGGCCGTCGATCCGCAGGTCGGCCTGCGCGTAGCCCAGCGGCTCGCCCTCGGCCACGCGGATCTGCTCGCGCACCAGATCGAGCCCGGTGATCGCCTCGGTGACCGGGTGCTCCACCTGCAGGCGCGTGTTCACCTCGAGGAAGAAGAACTCGTCGCCGGCCACCAGGAACTCAGCGGTGCCCGCCGAGTGGTAGCCGATGCGCCGCGCCGCGGCCAGTGCCGCCTGGCCCATGCGCTCGCGCAGCGCGGGGCTGACCGCCGGCGAGGGCGCCTCCTCGATGATCTTCTGGTGGCGGCGCTGGATCGAGCACTCGCGCTCGAACAGGTGCACCAGGTTGCCGTGGCGGTCGCCCAGGATCTGGATCTCGACGTGACGCGAGCGGGTGAGCCAGCGCTCGAGGAACACGGTGCCGTCGCCGAACGAGGCCGCGGCCTCGCGCCGCGCGCCCTCCACGGCCTGGTCCAGCGCCGCGGGGTCGTTGACGACCCGCATCCCGCGCCCGCCGCCGCCGGCCGCCGCCTTGATCAGCACCGGGTAGCCGATGCGTCGGGCGGCCGCCTGGGCGTCGGCCCCGGGCGAGAGTTCGAAGGCCTCCAGCGTAGGCACGCCCACTTCGTTGACCACCTTCTTCGCGGCGAGCTTGTCGCCGATCCCCCGGATCGCGGCCGGTGACGGACCCACCCAGGTCAGGCCGGCGTCGATCACCGCCTGGGCGAACGATGCGTTCTCCGACAGGAATCCGTAGCCCGGGTGGACCGCGTCGGCGCCGCTGCGCCGGCAGGCCTCGAGCACCTTGCCGATGTCGAGGTAGGTCTGCGCCGAGGTGCGTCCGTTCAGCGCGATCGCGGTGTCCGCCTCGCGCACGAAGGGCGCGCGCGCGTCGCCGTCGGCGTAGATCGCGACGGTGTCGATCCCCATCGCGTGTGCGGTGCGGAAGATTCGCCGGGCGATCTCGCCGCGGTTGGCGACCAGCAGCCGCCGGATCGGTTTGACGCTCACATCCGCCATGTGCCGTACTCCTTGGTGCCGGTGATCGCCTTGTTGTGGCAGGCCGACAGCGCGATCCCCAGCACGGTGCGGGTGTCGCGGGGATCGATCATGCCGTCGTCGGAGACGCGGGAGGTCGCGAACAGGCCCTTCGAGCGCTCCTCGGCCCAGAACTCGACCGATTCGACGCGCTTCGCATTGGCCGCCTCGTCGAAGACCTCGCCGCGGCGCTCGGTGGCCGCACGCTGCACGATCGTCATCACGCCGGCCATCTGCTTGGGGCCCATCACCGCGATCTTCGCGGTGGGCCAGATGAAGTTGAAGCGGGTGCCGAACGCCCGGCCGCTCATCCCGTAGTTGCCCGCGCCGTACGAGGCGCCGACGATCACGGTGAGGTGCGGCACGGTGGAGTTGGACACCGCGTTGATCATCTTCGAGCCGTTCTTCGTGATGCCTCCCTGCTCGAAGTCGGTGCCCACGATGTAGCCGGTGATGTTGTGCAGGAAGACCAGCGGCACGTCGATCTGGTTGCACAGCTGGATGAACTGGGCGGCCTTCTCGGAAGACTCGGAGAACAGCGCGCCGTTGTTGCCCAGGATGCCCACCGGAAAGCCGTGGATCGAGGCCCAGCCGGTCACCAGCGTCGGTCCGTATAGGGGCTTGAACTCCTCGAAGCGCGAGCCGTCGACGATCCGCGCGATCACCTCTCGCATGTCGAAGGGCTGGCGCAGGTCGCGCGAGACGATGCCCAGCAGTTCGTCCTCGTCGTACACCGGCGGGTCGGCCGGCAGCGTGGGTCCGGGACCCTGCTTGCGCCAGTTCAGGTGGCTGACGACCTCGCGGCACATCCGGATGCCGTCCATCTCGTCCTCGGCGAGGTAGTCGCCCAGGCCCGAGACGGTGCAGTGCATCGCGGCGCCACCCAGGCTCTCCTCGTCGGCATCCTCGCCGGTGGCCATCTTCACCAGCGGCGGCCCGCCGAGGAAGACCTTCGATTGCCCGCGGATGAAGATGTTGTAGTCGCTCATGCCGGGCTGATAGGCGCCGCCCGCGGTCGAGGCGCCGAACACCAGCGAGATCGTCGGGATGCGCAGCTTCGAGAGTTCGGTGATCTCGTAGAACAGGCGGCCCGATTCGGCGAAGTGGCCCACCTCCCGCCGGATCGCGGCCTCCGGGTCGCCGCTGCCGGACTCGCCGCGCAGGTCGGCGCCGGCGGACTCGACGAACTGCACGTACGGCATGCGGTTCGTTCGGGCGATCTCCAGCCCCCGCATCAGCTTCTTCGAATTGAACGCGTTGAACGCGCCGGCGCGCACCGAGGGGTCGTGACCGAGGATCACGCACTCGACCCCCTCGATGATGCCGATGCCGACGACGAAGCCGGAGCCCACGTCGAAGTTCGAGCGCCAGGCGGCCAGCGGGCTGATCTCGAGGAACGGGGTGTCGGGGTCGAGCACCAGCGAGATCCGTTCGCGCAGCGGCATCTTGCCGCGCTTGCGCAGCCGGGCCAATGTCTCCTCGCCGCCGCCCTGGGCGGCCTGCGCGTACAGCTTGTCGAGCTCGTCGAGCGCCTCGAGCATCTCGGCGCGGTTCTGTGTGAACCGCTCCGACCGGGTGTCGAGCTTGGACTCGATGACGGGCATGGGTCCTCCTGGGGTCAGAGATCGAAGGCGCGCTTGAACGCGGGCCGCTCGATCAACCGGTCGAAGTAGCGCTTCACGTTCGGCGTGAAGACCTCCTGGATGTCGAGCTCCCGGGCCAGCACGATCGCGTACGACACGCAGATGTCGGCGATCGTGAAGCGTCCGGCGCACAGGTATTCGCGATCGGCGGTGGCGTCCTCGACGCAGCGCATCCGGCCGAGGAACCACTTCCGATAGTCGGTGGCGACCTGCTCGTTGCGCCGCTCCGGCGGCTCGAGCCGGGTGTAGCGCAGCACCAGCGTCTGCGGGAAGGTGAGTGTCGCGTCGCTGCGGTGCAGCCAGTTCAGGTACGCGGCGTAGTCGGGTTCGTCGGGGCGCACCGCCAGCGGTGTCGGTCCGTGGCGCTCGACGAGGTATTGGCAGATCGCCGCCGATTCGGTCATCACGACCGGGCCGTCCACCAGGCACGGCACGGTGCCCAGCGGGTTCACCGAGAGGTAGTCCTTCTTCAGCACCCGGGGCGGGAAGGGCAGCGTCACCAGCTCGTGGGGCAGGTTCATCTCGAGCAGTGTCCACAGCGGGCGCATCGACCGGGCGCGTTTGCAGTGGTAGAGGGTCAGGGTCATCGGGGGTTCCGTCAGTGGCGGATTCGGGGCCGCCGCCCGGTCGGCCGGGCGGGGTCGGGATCGGTCAGCGGCGAAGCAGCGCGTCGTTGTCGCGCCAGGGCGAGATCTGCCCCTCGTAGACCTGCGGCCCCTTGCGGAAGTGCGCGGCCTCCTCGAGGGTCTCGACGAAGGGCATGTCGATCGGGTAGAGGGCATCGCCCCGAGGGCGCGGCCCGGACTTCGACACGTGGCCCCACAGCGGATGCCCGACCACCTCCTCGGCGATCGCCACGGCCTCGATCAGCTGGTCGAGCTTGAAGCCGGTCTCGATGCCCATCTCGTGGCACAAATCGACGAAGTCCTCGGTGGGCACGTGGCCGGCGGCGCGGCCGTTGCCGCAGTACGGGCAGCCGCCCATGCCGCCCAGGCAGGTGTCGAATTCGGCGGCGCCGAGCTGCAGCGCCTCGTAGTAGCTGGCCAGGGTGGCACCCCGCTGGTTGTGCAGGTGCATGTGGAAATCCTTCACCGACGGCCAGCGGTCGCGGATCGCGGTCATCGTCTCGCGCACCAGGTGGGGGAGATTCCAGCCCATCGCCTCCAGGAACGAGACCCGCGTCACCGGGATGCCGGCGGCCTCCCACTTGCCGATCATCAGCTCGAGCAGGCCCATGCGCTGTGCCAGCGTGAACGGTCCTTCGAAGTTCGAGCCGAACGGATTGCCGATCGCCACCGAGGCCTCGGTGGCGCCCTTCTCGCGGGCGGCCGCCACGGTGGCGTCGATCGCGGCGATCTGCTGGGCCTGCGTCCGGTTGTAGTTGCGTCGGGCGAAGGAGTCGCACAGTTCGACGTGCACGCCAGGGCGTCGGTTCCGACGTCGGACGTCGAGCTTCGGATAGTACCGGTCGGCACGGTCGAAGCCGGTCTTGTTGAAGACCGCCGCGGTGTAGACGATGCCCGGCTTGGGCACGAAGCGTTCGGCGATCTCGTCGATGCAGGCCATCTGCGGCGTCCACTTCGGGTGCGCGAACGAACCGATCGAGATCACCTTGGCCCCGGTCTCGCCCAGGGCGTCGAGCAGGCGCAGCTTGGCCTCGACCGGGATCGAGGCGCTTTCGATCTGCAGTCCCTCGCGCATCGTGTCGTCGTTGATCGTGACGGAGGTGGGCAACAGGCTCATGGTGAATCGCCGCAGAAGGGGGTTGGAGGGGGGCCTCGGACGGGAATCGTTCCGCGTCGCGATCCCTCCGAGCATCGGCCCTGGCGCCGACGAACTCAAGGCGCGCGTGCGGAATTTGGAAGTCCCACGGGGCTTGCGCGCGGCGCCGGGCGTCTCGCTTTCGGCGACAAGCACGCCGCGGCCGAGTCGGCGTCCGCGCTGCGGACCTTCGCCCGGGCCCCGCGCCGATAGAATCCCGGGTGCCCCCGGATCCCCGGACCGCCCGCTGGCGCGTTGCGCCCCAGGTGCCGCCCCCCAGCCCAGCCCATCGGACAGCATGACGACGCCCAACACTCCTCAGGCCCTCGGGGCCATCGACGACATCACCCGGGCGCTCGCCTCGGTCGGCTACATCTCGACGCGGCCGATCTCCACCGCGGTCTATCTCGCGCACCACCTGCGCAAGCCCGTCCTGATCGAGGGTCCGGCCGGTGTCGGCAAGACCGACCTCGCGGTGTCGCTGTCCAAGTCGCTCGAGTTTCCGCTGCTGCGGATGCAGTGCTACGAGGGCCTGGACGAAGGCAAGGCGATCTACGAGTGGAAGTACGGCAAGCAGCTGCTGTACACGCAGATCCTGAAGGAGAAGATCCACCAGCTGATCGGCCAGGAGGACACGCTCGAATCCTCGTTCGGCAAGCTCGCCGGCTTCCAGGACCTCTTCTTCTCGCGCGACTTCATCGAGCCGCGGCCGCTGCTGAAGGCGATGGAGCAGCCGGCCGGCAGCGTGCTGCTGATCGACGAGATCGACAAGTCCGAGGAGGAGTTCGAGGCACTGCTGCTCGAGGTGCTCTCCGACTACCAGGTCACGATCCCCGAGATCGGCACCGTGTCGGCGCAGGTGCCCCCGCTGGTCATCCTGACCTCGAACAACACCCGTGAGCTGGGCGATGCGCTCAAGCGCCGCTGCCTGCACCTGCACATCGGTTTCCCCGACGCCGACCGCGAACGCGCGATCGTCCGCGCGCGGGTGCCCGGCGTGTCCGAGACGCTGCTCACGCAACTGGTGGATTTCGTCCAGTCGGTGCGTGGCGAGAACATCCGCAAGCTGCCCTCGATCAGCGAGACCGTCGACTGGGCGCGCACGCTGATCCTGATGCACGCGGACGCGCTCGATCCCGAGATGGTGCAGTCCACGCTGAACGTGATCCTCAAGCGCCAGAGCGACATCGCCGAACTCGAGCCGCGCGTCGAGGAGCTGACCCGGGCGGCGCTCGAGGGCGCCGCCGGCAGGGCCTGATGGAACGCACGCTCACCAGCTTCGTTCGCGCGCTGCGCTCGGCGGGCGCCGAGGTCTCCAGCGCCGAGGCCATCGACGCGGCCCGCGCGCTGGCGCTGGTGGGCTATGCCGACCGCTCGGCGATGCGCGATGCGTTGTGCGCGTCGCTGGCCAAGTCCGAAGAGGACATCCTGATCCACAACCGGCTGTTCGAGCAGTTCTTCAGCCGGCCCGACACCCCGCCGCCCGCGTCACGCGCCGACAGCAAGTCCGCCGAACGCGACCAGGACGCCGGCGGCGAGTCCGGCACGCCGCGCGAGCAGGCGGGCGAGGGGCCACCGGGTCAGGGGCAGCCCGGCGGTGGCCAGTCCGGTGGCGGGCGACCCGGTGAAGAAGAGGCCGGACAGTCGCCGCAGGCCGGCGATGGCGACGAGCGCCCCTACCTGCAGCGGCTCGCCGAATCCGGCGACCCGGCCCGCATCGCCGCGGCGATCGAACGCGCCGGCGTGGCCGCCGGCGTCGACGACATCCGCTTCCAGTCCCAGACCGCCTACTACGTGCGCCGCATCCTCGAGAACCTCGGTCTGGAGGAGCTCGAGACGCGCCTGTCGCGCCGGATGCGTGAGCGCACCCCGGAGGCGGAGGCCGATGTCGAGGCGATGATCGCGGCACGCCAGACGATCCAGCGGCACGCGCGCGTCTACGTCGACCAGCGCTTCGAGCTCTTCGGGCGCAGCGCCACCGAGGCCTTCATGAACGAGGTCGTCGCCGAGCGTGCGATCGGCGCGCTCAGCGTGCGCGACATGGAGCGCATGAAGGCGGTGGTCGCGAAGATGGCCAAGCGCCTGGCGGTTCGCCACTCGCGGCGGCGTCCGGTGCGCAACCGGGGACAGCTCGACATCCGGCGCACGCTGCGCGCCAATGCCGGGCACGACGGCATGCTGTTCGACCTGGTCTGGCGGCGCAAGCACCGCGACCGTCCGAAGATCGTCGCGATCTGCGACGTCTCCGGCTCGGTCGCCACCTACGTGCGCTTCCTGTTGCTGTTCCTGCACACGCTGCACGAGACCGTCACCGACCTTCGGGCCTTCGCGTTCTCGAACAAGCTGGTCGATGTCGGCCGCATCCTGGAGTCGATGAGCTTCGAGGCGGCGATGCAGCGCATCGTCAACGAGGTCGGCTCGGGCAGCACCGACTACGGCCAGGCCTTCGAGGACCTGCACGAGCACCACTGGGAGGTGATCGATCGCCGCACCACCGTGCTGGTGCTCGGCGACGGCCGCTCGAACTACGGCGAACCGCGCGTGGACATCCTGCAGGAGGCCTCCGAGCGCGCCAAGCGCGTGGTCTGGTTGTGCCCGGAACCACCGGTGCGCTGGGGCACCGGCGACAGCGTGATTCCGCAGTACAAGCCGTTCTGTTCGCCGATGACGCACTGCGCCACGGCCATCGACCTCGAGCAGGCGCTCGACGACATCCTGCTCGCGTACGACTAGGGCCTGTCCGGGCGCCGCGCGAGCCTGCCCATCGCGTCACCAGGCCCAGGCGCGCCGCGGGGCCGGCCGCTGGCCGGGTCCCGCGTTCCCCGGACCGACCTACTGATCGGCCACCGCGTTGCGCGCCTCGACCGCGGCGGCGCGGCGCAGGTCGTTGCGGTCGTTGCCCAGCTGGTAGTCGACGTGCAGCAGCGTGCCGGCGAAGCGGAACGGCGCCTCGTAGGCGGCGGTCACGGTCGACCCCTGGTCCGAGCCGATGTCCATCCCGTAGAAGGTCTGCCGCCAGGGCAGCAGTTCGACCTCGCCGCTGCCCGCGGGCTGGTCGTCGACCAGCAGCGTCAGCCGGCCGGCGTGCTCGCCGGTCTTGTCGAAACGGATGCCGAGCTCGCAGCGTCCCGTGGGCAGTTCACGATCGCTCGCGATCGTGGTGATCCGCCCGACGCGGTTGTAGACGTAGTGCAGTCGATTGTCCTTCACGTACAGCGCGTAGCCGCCCACCCGCGAGCCGCAGGCGAGCAGCACGCCATCGACGCCGGTGCCCTCGCGTTCGACCAGCGCGCGGATCTGGTGCGAGCGGTTGCGGATGTCGGGCGTGCCGAAACGGTCGATGTGGGGCGCCCCGGGCAGGAAGCGGATCCGGTCGGCCTTGGCCCGTGCGTCGGGACGTCGCAGCACGAAGAGCTCGACACCCCGGTCGTCCAGCGGCAGCACGTTGTAGCGACCGGCCTCGGCCCACCAGGCGCGGATCATCTGCTGCAGCCGCTCGGGCTGCTCGGCCGCGAGGTCGTGGCACTCGGAGAAATCCTGGTCGGTGTGGTAGAGCGACCAGCGGTCCTCGTCGAAGGGGTGCCCCTGTCGGTGCATCGCGACCGCCTTCCAGCCGTCCATCCAGATCGCTCGGTGACCCAGCATCTCGTAGTACTGCACGCGCTTGCGCCGTTCGGTCACGCCCGCATCGAACGTGTAGGCGAAGCTCACGCCCTCGATCGGCAGTTGCGGCACGCCGGCGTGCACCTCGGGCGCGGACACGCCCACGCACTCGAGGATGGTTGGCACGATGTCGATCACGTGGTGGTACTGGTGGCGCACCGCGCCACGGTCGGTGATCCGTGCCGGCCAGTGCACGATCATCGGGTCGTGGATGCCGCCTTCGTAGGTGTTCTGCTTGTAGAAGCGCAACGGCGTGTTGCCCACCTGCGCCCAGCCCTTCGGGTAGTTGTTCAGCAGGTGCGGCCCGCCGATCGCGTCGAGCTGGGGAAGCATCTCCGCGACGCTCTGCTCCATCCGGTTGAAGTACGCGAGCTCGTTGGTGACGCCGTTCTGGCCGCCCTCCTGGCTGGCGCCGTTGTCCGACAGGAACACGATCAGCGTGTTCTCGAGCGCCTCGATGCGCTCGAGGAAGGCGAGCAGACGGCCGATCTGCACGTCGGTGTGGTCGAGGAAGCCGGCGAAGGCCTCCTGCATCCGCGCGAACAGGCGCCGCTGGTCCTCGCCGAGCTCGTCCCAGGCCGGCACGCCGGGATTGCGCGGCGACAGCGTGGTGCCCGGCGGCACGATGCCCAGCGCCTGCTGGCGCTCGAACCAGGCGCGCCGGGTCTCGTCCCAGCCGCGGTCGTAGCGGCCGCGGTACTTCTCGATGTACTCGCGCGGCGCCTGGTGCGGAGAGTGGGTGGCACCGAAGGCGAGGTACATCAGGAACGGCCGCGCCGCGCCCGCCGAGCGCTGCGCGGTGATCATGCCGATCGCCTGGTCCACCAGCGCTTCCGACAGGTGGTACGAGGGATCGCTGGGCGGGTCGACCTGGTGGTTGTCGATCGTCAGCTCGGGCGAGAACTGGTCGGTCGCGCCGCCCAGGAAGCCGTAGTAGCGTTCGAAGCCCTTCTGCAGCGGCCAGTCGTCGAAGGGGCCGGCGGCGGTGCAGTCCTGCATGTTGGCGAGGTGCCACTTGCCCAGCGCGAAGGTGTTGTAGCCCTGGCCACGCAGGATCTGCGCGATGGTGGCGGCCTTCGGCGTGATCTGGCCGCGGCAGTTGGAGAAGCCGGTGTCGACGTTGCTGAGGAAGCGCATGCCCACCGAGTGGTGGTTGCGCCCGGTCAGCAGGCAGGCCCGGGTGGGCGAGCACAGCGCGGTGGTGTGGAAATTGGTGTAACGCAGGCCGCCGGCGGCCAGCCGGTCGAGGTTCGGGGTCTCGATGTCCGAGCCGTAGCAGCCCAGGTGGGCGAAGCCGGTGTCGTCCAGCGCGACCAGCAGCACGTTGGGCGCGTTGGCCGGCGCGGTGGGCCGGGACGGCCACCAGGGTTCGCTGTCCTGCGCGGTGGTGCCGACCTTGCCCTTGAAATCCTCGCGTCCCGCCCCCAGGTCTCCCATGTCAGCCTCCTCAGCGTTGACCGAAGGTGGTCGGACCGAACAGCGTCTTCTGCTGGGCCGATTGCGAGCGCCAGTACTGGCGGGGCGCGTCCACCGAGGCGCCGAGCGCGCCCGCCGCGTGCCAGGCCCAGCGGGGGTCGAGCAGCATGCCCCGGGCGAGCGCGACCAGGTCGGCCTTGCCCTGGGCCACGATGTCCTCGGCCTGCTGGGGCACGGTGATCAGGCCCACGGCCATCACCGGCATCTTCACCTCCGCCTTGATCGCCTCGGCGAAGGGCACCTGGTAGCCGGGCCCGATCGCGATCTTCTGGCGCGGGCTGATGCCCCCGCTGGAGACGTCGATCCAGTCGCACCCGAGCCGCTCCACCGCCTTCGCGAACGCGCGGCTGCCGTCGAGGTCCCAGCCGCCGTCGATCCAGTCGGTGGCGCTGATCCGCACGCCCAGCGGCTTGTGCGCCGGCCAGGTCGCCCGCATCGCCGCGAAGACCTCCAGCGGGTAGCGCATCCGGCCCTCCAGGCTGCCGCCGTACGCGTCGGTGCGCTGGTTGGCGATCGGGCTGAGGAACTCGTGCAGCAGGTAGCCGTGCGCGGCGTGCAGCTCGATCGCGTCCAGGCCGGCGCGGTCGGCCCGACGGACGGCGTCGACGAATCGATCGCGCAGCCGGGAGAGGTCGTCCAGGCTCAGTGCCTGCGGCGCGGGTTCGTGCTCGAGCTGCGGCACGGCCGACGGGGCGCAGGGGCGCCAGCCCCCGGCATCGGCGGGAATCAGCTGCCCGCCGTCCCAGGGGCGCCCGCTGGAGGCCTTGCGTCCCGCGTGACCGAGCTGGATCGCCAGCGGCATCGGGCTCACCTGGCGCAGGTGGCGCACCAGCCCCGTCAGCGCGGCCTCGGTGGCGTCGTCGTACAGCCCCAGGCAACCCGGGGTGATCCGGCCGATCGGCTCGACCGCGGTGGCCTCGATGATCAGCAGCCCCGCGCCGCCCAGCGCCAGGCTGGACAGATGGGCGGCGTGCCAGGGCTGGGCCTGGCCGTCCACCGCCGAGTATTGGCACATCGGGGCGATGACGATCCGGTTGGGCAGGCGCAGGTTGCGCAGGGAAAACGGGGTGAACAGGGTGCTCATGGCGGCGCCGCGGGAGAGGGGGATGGCTTGAAATATAGCGGCCCGACCCTACTTCGGTCACAACCAAACCTTTGCGCGAGTACCGATCCATGCGTCTGGACAAACTCACCACCCAGTTCCAGCAGGCCCTGGCCGATGCCCAGAGCCTCGCCCTGAACAACGATCACCAGTACATCGAACCGGTCCATCTGCTGTCGGCGCTGGTCGGCCAGCCCGACGGCTCGGGGCGGGCGCTGCTCGAACGGGCGGGGGTTCGCCTGCCGGCGCTCAAGACCGGGCTGGATGCCGCGATCAAGCGCCTTCCCCAGGTCTCGGGCACGGGTGGCGATGTCCAGGTGGGCCGTGACCTCGTCAACCTGCTGAACCTGTGCGAGAAGGAGGCGGGCAAGCGGGGCGATCAGTTCATCGCCTCCGAGATGTTCCTGCTGGTGCTGGCCGACGACAAGGGTGAGGCGGGGCGTGTCGCGCGCGAGGCGGGCCTCGACCGCAAGGCCCTGGAGGGCGCGATCGACGCGGTCCGGGGCGGCCAGAACGTGGGCAGCGCCGAGGCCGAGGGCCAGCGCGAGGCCCTGAAGAAGTACACGGTCGATCTCACCGAGCGCGCCCGCGCCGGCAAGCTCGACCCGGTGATCGGGCGTGACGACGAGATCCGCCGGTCGATCCAGATCCTGCAGCGCCGCACCAAGAACAATCCGGTGCTGATCGGCGAGCCCGGCGTGGGCAAGACCGCGATCGTCGAGGGCCTGGCGCAACGCATCGTCAACGGCGAGGTGCCCGAGACGCTGAAGAACAAGCGTGTGCTGGTGCTCGACATGGCGGCGCTGCTGGCTGGCGCGAAGTACCGCGGCGAGTTCGAGGAACGGCTGAAGGCCGTGCTGAAGGAGGTCGCGCAGGACGAGGGCCAGACGATCGTCTTCATCGACGAGATCCACACGATGGTCGGCGCCGGCAAGGCCGAGGGCGCGATCGACGCGGGCAACATGCTCAAGCCGGCGCTGGCGCGCGGCGAACTGCACTGCATCGGCGCGACCACGCTCGACGAGTACCGCAAGTACGTCGAGAAGGATGCCGCGCTGGAGCGTCGCTTCCAGAAGGTGCTGGTCGGCGAGCCCAGCGTCGAGGCCACGATCGCGATCCTGCGCGGCCTGCAGGAGCGCTACGAGCTGCATCACGGCATCGAGATCACCGACCCGGCGATCGTCGCGGCCGCCGAGCTGTCGAACCGCTACATCACCGACCGGTTCCTGCCGGACAAGGCGATCGACCTGATCGACGAGGCCGCCGCCCGGATCAAGATGGAGATCGACAGCAAGCCGGAGGTGATGGACAAGCTCGATCGCCGGCTGATCCAGCTCAAGATCGAGCGCGAGGCCGTCAAGCGCGAGACCGACGAGGCCTCGTTGAAGCGCCTCGAGCTGATCGAGCAGGAGATGCAGCGCCTGGAGAAGGAGTACGCCGATCTCGACGAGCTGCTGCGCAGCGAGAAGGCGGCGGTGCAGGGCAGTGCCCAGATCAAGGCCGAGATCGACAAGCTGCGCGCGCAGATGGCCGAGTACCAGCGCAAGGGCCAGTTCGACAAGCTCGCCGAGATCCAGTACGGCAAGCTCCCGGAGCTCGAGGGCCGGCTGAAGGCCGCCAACGACGCGGAATCCGGTCGCGCGGCGGCCGGTGCCGAGGGTCGCCCGAAGCTGTTGCGCACCCAGGTGGGCGCCGAGGAGATCGCCGAGGTGGTCTCCCGCGCCACCGGCATCCCGGTCAGCAAGATGCTGCAGGGCGAGCGCGAGAAGCTGCTCGCGATGGAGCAACGCCTGCACGAGCGTGTGGTGGGTCAGGACGAGGCGGTGCGCCTGGTCTCCGACGCGATCCGCCGCTCGCGGGCGGGACTGGCCGATCCGAACCGGCCGTACGGCTCGTTCCTGTTCCTCGGCCCCACCGGTGTGGGCAAGACCGAGCTGTGCAAGGCGCTGGCCGCGTTCCTGTTCGATTCCCAGGACCACCTGATCCGCATCGACATGAGCGAGTTCATGGAGAAGCACTCGGTGGCCCGCCTGATCGGCGCGCCCCCGGGCTACGTGGGCTACGAGGAGGGCGGCTACCTGACCGAGGCGGTGCGTCGCAAGCCGTACAGCGTGATCCTGTTCGACGAGGTCGAGAAGGCGCACCCGGACGTGTTCAACGTGCTGCTGCAGGTGCTCGACGATGGCCGGATGACCGATGGCCAGGGTCGCACCGTCGACTTCAAGAACACCGTGATCGTGATGACCTCCAACATCGGCAGCCACGACATCCAGCGCCTGTCCTCGGATCCGAAGACGAACGACCCGGACCTGATCAAGGAAGCGGTGATGGGCGAGGTGAAGAAGTCGTTCCGGCCCGAGTTCATCAACCGGATCGACGAGATCGTGGTGTTCCACGGCCTGGACGCACGGCACATCGAGTCGATCGCGCGGATCCAGCTGCGCATCCTCGAGCAGCGCCTGGCGGCGCAGGAGATGGCGCTCACCGTGACCGAGCCCGCGCTGGCCGAGATCGCCAAGGTGGGTTTCGACCCGGTGTTCGGTGCGCGGCCGCTGAAGCGGGCGATCCAGCAGTACGTGGAGAACCCGGTGGCGCGGCTGGTGCTCGAGGGCAAGTTCGGGCCCAAGGACGTGATCCCGGTCGATTTCCGCGACGGCAGGTTCACGTTCGAGCGCGTGGTCCACTGACCCCTGCGCCCCCGCCCGCCCGCCTTGGCGGGCGGGTCGTCGCGTTCTGGCACAATCGCGCCCTCGCTCGATTCCGCCCTGAACCCGCCGATGTCCTTGCCCGATGTAGCTGTCGACGACACCCGAGTCCTGAACGCCTTGGCCGCCGAGCTGGCGGTGCCACGGACCCAGGTGGTCGCCGCGGTGGCGCTGCTCGACGAAGGGGCCACCGTCCCGTTCATCGCGCGCTATCGCAAGGAGGCCACCGGGGGGCTGGACGACACGCAGCTGCGGCTGCTCGCGGAGCGGCTGGTCTACCTGCGTGAACTCGAGGAGCGGCGCGGCGCGATCCTCGCGTCGATCGACGAGCAGGGCCGCCTGACGCCCGAACTGGCCGCCGCGATCGACGCGGCCGACACCAAGCAGCGCCTCGAGGACCTGTACCTGCCGTACAAGCCCAAGCGGCGCACGCGGGCGCAGATCGCGCGCGAGGCCGGGCTGGAACCGCTGGCCGACGCGCTGCTGGCCGACCACGACCTGGACCCCGCCGAGCAGGCGGTCGCGTACGTGCGGCCGGCCGATGCGAACGGCGAGGGGGCGGTCGCCGATGCGAAGGCCGCGCTCGACGGGGCCCGCGACATCCTGGCCGAGCGCTTCGCCGAGCGGGCCGACGTGCTGGACGCCCTGCGCGAGATGCTGTGGACCGAGGGCTGGATCCACTGCACGGTGGTCGAGAACAAGCGCGCCGAGGCGGCGAAGTTCAGCGACTACTTCGATCACGCCGAGCCGATCGCCCAGGCGCCCTCGCACCGGGCGCTCGCGGTGTTTCGTGGCCGTCAGCTCGGTTGCCTTGCCGTGCGCCTGGGCCTGGAGCCTGCGCGCGACACCCTGGTGCCTCACCCGGCGATGCTGCGACTGGCCGGGGTCGTGGGACTGGCCTCGGCGATCGGCGGCAGCCGTCGCGCGCACGCCTGGCTGTCCGACGTCTGCCGCTGGACCTGGCGTGTGAAGCTGCTGCCGCACCTGGAGACCGAGCTCTTCGGGCGTCTTCGCGAGCGCGCCGAGGGCGAAGCGATCCGGGTGTTCGGCGACAACCTGAAAGACCTGCTGCTGGCCGCGCCGGCCGGCCGGCGCGTCGTGCTCGGCCTGGACCCGGGCCTGCGCACCGGCGTGAAGCTCGCGGTGGTCGATGCCACCGGCAAGCTCGTCGAGACCGGCACGATCTTCCCGCACGAGCCGCGTCGCGACTGGGATGGGTCGATCGCGATGCTGGCCGCGTTGTGCGAGCGGCATCGGGTCGCGCTGGTGGCGATCGGCAACGGCACCGCATCGCGCGAGACCGATCGGCTGGTCGGCGATCTGCAGCGCCGGCACCCGGCGCTGGCGTTGCGCAAGGTCATGGTCTCTGAGGCCGGGGCCTCGGTCTACTCGGCCAGCGAACTGGCCGCTCGCGAATTCCCTGAGCTCGACGTCTCGTTGCGCGGCGCGGTCTCGATCGCCCGACGCCTGCAGGATCCACTGGCCGAGCTGGTGAAGATCGAGCCGAAGTCGATCGGCGTGGGCCAGTACCAGCACGATGTCAACCAGCGCGAGCTCGCCCGGCGTCTGGACGCGGTCGTCGAGGATTGTGTGAACGCGGTGGGCGTCGACGTCAACACCGCCTCGGCGGCGCTGCTCTCGCGGGTGTCGGGCCTGAACGCGATGGTCGCGCAGCGCTTGGTGAACTGGCGCGATGCGCACGGTGCCTTCGCCGACCGCCAGGGCCTGCGCCAGGTGCCGTACTTCGGCGACAAGGCCTTCGAGCAGGCGGCGGGCTTCCTGCGCATTCCGGATGGCGACAACCCGCTGGACGCCTCGGCGGTGCACCCCGAGGCCTACGGCGTCGTGCAGCGCATCCTCGCCAAGGTCGCCCGGACACCGCGCGATCTGATCGGCAACCGCGAGCTGCTGCGGGGGCTGAGGGCGGCCGAGTTCGTCGACGAGCGCTTCGGCGAGCCCACCGTGCGCGACATCCTCGCCGAGCTCGAGAAGCCCGGGCGAGACCCGCGTGGCGAGTTCGTCGCGGCCGAATTCAAGGAGGGCGTCGAGAAGCTGTCGGACCTCGAACCCGACATGCAGCTGCAGGGCGTGGTCACCAACGTGGCCGCCTTCGGCGCCTTCGTCGACATTGGCGTGCACCAGGATGGGCTCGTGCACGTCTCCGAACTCGCCGACCGCTTCGTCAAGGACCCGCGCGACGTGGTCCGCGCCGGCCAGGTGGTGAAGGTCCGGGTGCTGGAGGTCGATCACGCCCGCCAGCGGGTGGCCCTCAGCATGAAATCGCCGCGGGCCGGCGAATCGGCCGGCGCGGGCGCGGGCCGGGCGCCGGCCGGTGGCCGCCCCTCCGGCGCTGATCGTCGCGCGAGGCCCGGCCAGTCCGGTCAGCGCGATCATCCGGGTCGGGGCGCGCCGGCGATGTCATCGGCGCTGGCCGACGCGTTCCGTCGCGCGGGCAAGGCTTGATGTTTCGTCATTGACGGGCGCGCGGTCGCGCCCGATCATCGCGCTCGCCGTGGCGTCGCTTCGGCGGACGGCCCGGCCGGGGCCGGCCCCCCACTCCTCCTCCCCCTGAAAGCAACGCATGGCCATGAAGTTCCGGTTTCCCGTGGTGATCATCGACGAAGACTGGAAGTCGGAGTCCTCCAGCGGCCTGGGCATCCGGGCGCTGGCCAAGGCGATCGAGGACCAGGACATGGAGGTGGTCGGCGGCTTCACCTACAACGACGTCGCGATGGTGGCCAACCAGGCCGCCCGGGCATCGGCGTTCATCGTGTCGATCGACGACGAGGAGATCTCCGAGGACGGCGACGAGAGCGTCGCGATCCAGGACCTGAAGAAGTTCATCGTCGAGACGCGCCGGCGCAACGCGGACATCCCGATCTTCCTGTTCGGCGAGACCCGGACCTCGCAGCACATCCCGAACGACATCCTGAAGGAGCTGCACGGCTTCATCCACATGTTCGAGGACACGCCGGACTTCGTCGCGCGCTACATCATCCGCGAGGCGACGAACTACCTGAACTCGCTCGCGCCGCCGTTCTTCAAGGCGCTGGTGAACTACGCGAACGACGGCTCCTATTCCTGGCACTGCCCGGGGCACTCGGGCGGCGTCGCCTTCCTGAAGAGCCCGGTCGGTCAGATGTTCCATCAGTTCTTCGGTGAGAACATGCTGCGCGCCGACGTCTGCAACGCGGTCGACGAACTCGGGCAGCTGCTCGACCACACCGGGCCGGTGGCCGCGTCGGAGCGCAACGCGGCGCGGATCTTCAGCGCCGACCACCTGTTCTTCGTGACGAACGGCACCTCGACGTCGAACAAGATCGTCTGGCACAGCGCGGTGGGCACCGACGACATCGTCGTCGTCGACCGCAACTGTCACAAGTCGATCCTGCACGCGATCATGATGACCGGCACGGTGCCGATCTTCCTGCAGCCGACCCGCAATCACCAGGGCATCATCGGGCCGATCCCGCTGGAGGAGTTCGACGTCGCCAGCATCCAGCGCAAGATCGACGCGAACCCGCTGGTCAAGGACAAGTCGGCCAAGCCGCGGGTGATGACGATCACGCAGTCCACCTACGACGGCGTGCTGTACAACGTCGAGCGGATCAAGGCCTCGCTGGGCGACTACATCGAGAACCTGCACTTCGACGAGGCCTGGCTGCCTCACGCGGTGTTCCATCCGTTCTATCACGAGTTCCACGCGATCGGTCCGAACCGCCCGCGCAGCAAGGAGGCGATGGTCTTCGCGACGCAATCGACGCACAAGCTGCTGGCCGGGCTGTCGCAGGCCTCGCAGATCCTGGTGCAGGACTCGGAGTCGCGGCGCCTGGACCAGTACCGCTTCAACGAGGCCTTTCTGATGCACACGTCGACCAGCCCGCAGTACGCGATCATCGCGAGCTGCGACGTGGCCGCGGCGATGATGGAGCCGCCCGGAGGCACCGCGCTGGTCGAGGAGTCGATCTACGAGTCGCTGGCGTTTCGCCGCGCGATGAGAAAGGTCGACGCCGAGTTCGGCAAGGATTGGTGGTTCCAGGTCTGGGGGCCCAACCACCTGGCCGACAACGGCATCGGGCGCCGCGAGGACTGGCTCCTGAAGTCCAGCGACAAGTGGCACGGCTTCGGCCGGCTGTCCAACGGCTTCAACATGCTCGACCCGATCAAGGCGACGATCGCCACGCCGGGTCTGGACATCAACGGGAAGTTCGCGAGCTGGGGCATTCCCGCCGCGATCGTCACCAAGTACCTGGCCGAGCACGGCGTCGTCGTCGAGAAGACGGGCCTGTATTCCTTCTTCGTGATGTTCACGATCGGCATCACGAAGGGGCGCTGGAACACGCTGGTCACCGAACTGCAGCAGTTCAAGATGGATTACGACGGGAATCAGCCCCTGTGGCGGGTGATGCCCGAGTTCGTGCAGGCCTATCCGCAGTACGAGCGTGTCGGGCTTCGTGACCTCGCCCAGCAGATTCACGAGGACTACAAGCGGCACGACGTCGCGCGGGTGACCACCGAGATGTACCTCTCGGACATGGTGCCCGTGATGAAACCCTCGGATGCGTTCGAGTGCCTGGCGCATCGGCGCGTCGACCGCGTGCCGATCGACGAGCTCGAGGGGCGCGTGACCACGATGCTGGTGACGCCCTATCCACCGGGCATCCCGCTGCTGATTCCCGGCGAGCGCTTCAACCGCGCGATCGTCGAGTACCTGCAGTTCGCGCGCTCGTTCAATCAGCGCTTCCCGGGCTTCGACACCGACGTGCACGGGCTGGTCACCGAGGGACCGAACGACTACTTCGTCGATTGCGTGAAGGCGGTGCCCTGAAGCGGGCCAGGCCCGGGGCCGCCCCGGGCCGACGGCTCACCGGTCGCGCACGAGGCGCGTTCCGGCGAGCAGGTCGTAGAGCGCGCGACGCCGCCGATCGAACAGCGTCCAGGTGAAGGGCACGAGGATCAGCAGCACGAAAGCGGGATGCCAACGCGCGGCCATCGCCAGGGGCAGCACCCAGCCGAGGCTGGCGATCACGTAGCGCAGGATCGCCCGAGGCCAACCGAGCGGCCGGCCCGCGGCGTCGATCAGCCGCACGCCCATGGTCTTCATCGGCAAGGTACGCCGGCCGTGGGCCCAGGACCAGGCGAAGTACAGGCCCAGCACCAGATACAGGAAGGCCTGGAAGGCGGTGCGCACCGGCCCGGGATGGCCCTTGAACTGGGCCAGTGCCGAGAACGCGTAGCCGAAGAAGAAGACCACGCCGAACAGCACGATGCCTTCATAGGCCACGCACATGAAGCGTCGCCAGGGGTCGGCGTCGAGCGCGGGGTCCTGGAGGGATGCCGGTGTCGACCCGCCAACCGGCGTCGGAACGCCGCCGGCGCTCACTTGGGCGTGCCGCGCGGGCTCTCGGGACGGGTGCCCGTCTTGCCCGCCGGCGCCAGGCTGGTGGGGGCCACGGGCACGGCGGTCAGCGGACGGGCGGCTTCCTTGGCCAGGCCGGTCGGGGCGCCCGCGTGCCGGGCGGCGGTGTTGCTCGTCCAGCCGTTGGCGCGCAGCACGGAGCGCTGCTCGGGCGTCATCAGGTTGTAGCTTTCCCAGGTGGCGAGCCGCTCGTCGCGGTCGAGCGACTTGGCCAGCCGGTAGTTGTTGCGGGCCATCCGCCGCTGCTCCGGGGTGAGCGAGGCCCATTCCTGGATTCGGGCCTGCGCCTTGGCGCGATCGCCGGCCGACATGGTCGGCATCTTCTCGGTGAGCGTGAGCCACGCCCGCTTCTTGGCCAGCGGCAGCCCATTCCAGCGGCTCTCGAGAGGCGCGAGCGTCTCGCGCTGGGCCGGGCTCAGCTCGCTCCAGAGGGGCTGGGCCAGGGGCAGCAGCGACCGGGGTTCGGCCGCGGCCTTGTCGGGTCGGGGGTCGGCCGCGACGGCCGGCGCGGGGAGGGTGACCAGCAGGGTGCCCAGGCACAAGGCCAGGCCGCCGGCGCGCCAGCCCCCCAGCATCCGCGCGGACGCGGACCGGACCGGGTGGGGCGCGCGGCGGGACATCACTGCCGGCTGTTCTTCAGGAAGACGCCAAAGCCGCGGTCGGTGTAGGCCGACAGCGGCACCTCGTCGGTGAGGACGGCGGTGTCGATCTCGGCGATTTCGTCGGCCTGTTCGGTGTCGTTCCAGACCGAGATGACGAACAGCCCCGCCGCCAGCAGCAGGATCGGGAGCGTGGCCACGACCAGCCGCCACCAGACCGACCCGGTTTCATCGACCGACGTCGTCTCCGGCCCGGTGGCCGCCAGCGGGGCGAGTTGCACCTCGCTGGTGCGCTGGCGCGCCAACGCGGCGAGTCGGGCCTGCTCGAGCCGATGGGTGATCCGGTACGGCAGACGGGCGGCGCCTTCGTCGAGGACGCCGCGAAGCTCCTGTGCGAAATCTTGCTCGTTCATAACGTGATTCCCTTGGCCCGCAGCGCCGTGGCCAGAGCGTGGGTCGCACGGGAACAGTGCGTCTTCACGCTGCCTTCGGAACAGCCCATCGCGGCCGCGGTCTCAGCCACATCCATATCCTCCCAGTAACGCATCAGGAATGCTTCGCGTTGACGCGCGGGGAGGCGCCTGATCTCCTCTTCGATGACACGCATGATCTGTGCCCGCTCCACCTCGTCGGCGGCGCTGAGCGCCCGCTGGGAGCCCTGTTCGGATTCCAGGGTCTCGAGCGGATCCCGATCGGCATTGTCCTCGTCATCGGGCAGAAACGCCGACAGCAGGGTTGTCCAGGTGTTCCGAACCTTCTGCCGGCGGAAATGATCGGTGATGGTGTTCTGGAGGATACGCTGGAACAGCATCGGCAATTCCGCGGCCGGCTTGTCGCCGTAGCGCTCGGCCAGCTTCATCATGCTGTCCTGCACCAGATCGAGCGCCGCGTCCTCGTCGCGGACCGCGTACACCGCGTGCTTGAAGGCGCGCCGTTCGACCGAAGCCAGAAAATCCGACAATTCCTGCCGAGTGGCCATGAAGGAGGGGACGCGCGCGAACCGCAAGCCGAGGATCGCGAATCCTAGCAGAGCCGCCCCGGCGCCGGGGGGTCTTGCCTTGACCCCGCCTGTTGCGCTGCAGTATCCTCCCGGGGATCCTCACGGCGTCCTGCGACCGCTGAACGTGTTGCAGGACGCCGTTGTTCTTTGCGGCCAGGGCGCCTATCGGTGCCGTGGCGGTCAAGGCCCGTTTCGCCCGGCCCTTCCCCACAAGGGAGACGGCGGGCGTCCGATCAACCTCGCAGGTCCCGTTCCAAGGTCTGTGTCGAGGCGGTGGCGTTTTGTCCCCCGCGTTGGCGCCGGCGGCCGGGCTCCCTGGATCTTGAAAGGAAATCTTTCATGGAACTCACTGGTGCGGAAATCGTCGTTCGATGCCTTCAGGAAGAAGGTGTCGAGCATATCTTCGGCTATCCCGGTGGCTCGGTGCTGTACATCTACGACGCCATCTTCAAGCAGGAAGCCTTCCAACACGTCCTGGTGCGCCACGAGCAGGCCGCGGTCCACGCGGCCGACGCGTACTCGCGCGCCACTCAGAAGGTCGGTGTCTGCCTGGTCACCAGCGGCCCCGGCGTCACCAATGCGGTCACCGGCATCGCCACCGCGTACATGGACTCGATCCCGATGGTGATCCTGTCCGGGCAGGTCCCGACGCACGCGATCGGCGAGGACGCCTTCCAGGAGTGCGACACGGTCGGCATCACACGGCCTTGCGTGAAGCACAACTTCCTCGTCAAGAGCGTCAAGGACCTCGCCGAGACGATGAAGAAGGCCTTCCATATCGCGCGCACCGGGCGTCCCGGCCCGGTGCTCGTCGACATCCCGAAGGACGTCACGCGCGAGAAGTGCCGCTTCGCGTATCCGAAGTCGGTCGAAATGCGCTCCTACAATCCGGTGGTCAAGGGCCACCAGGGGCAGATCAAGAAGGCGGTGCAACTGCTGATGCAGGCCCAGCGCCCGATGGTCTACACCGGCGGCGGCGTGATCCTGGCCAATGCGGCCGACGAACTGAACAAGCTCGTGGACACACTGGGGTTCCCCGTCACCAACACGCTGATGGGGCTCGGCGGCTATCGCGCCAGCGACCGCAAGTTCGTCGGCATGCCGGGCATGCACGGCACCTATGAAGCCAATCTGGCGATGCAGAACTGCGATGTGCTGCTGGCGATCGGCGCGCGCTTCGATGATCGCGTGATCGGCAACCCGAAGCATTTCGCGCAGAACCCGCGCAAGATCATCCACGTCGACGTCGATCCCTCGTCGATCTCGAAGCGCGTCAAGGTCGATGTGCCGATCGTCGGCGACGTGCTCGAAACGCTCAATGACCTTCAGGCGCAGATCGACCAGCAGATGGACAGCGGGGTCAAGCTCGACTCGGCCGCGCTGGCCAGCTGGTGGAAGCAGATCGAGCAGTGGCGCGCGAAGGAGTGCCTGCGCTACGACCGCGACGCCGAGCTGATCAAGCCGCAGTTCGTCGTCGAGAAGCTCTGGGAGGTCACCGGCGGCGATGCGTACATCACGTCGGACGTCGGCCAGCACCAGATGTGGGCCGCCCAGTACTACCGGTTCGACAAGCCGCGCCGCTGGATCAATTCGGGAGGTCTGGGCACGATGGGTGTCGGCCTGCCCTACGCGATGGGCGTGAAGCTCGCGCATCCGGACGCGCAGGTCGCCTGCATCACCGGCGAAGGCTCGATCCAGATGTGCATCCAGGAACTCTCCACCTGCAAGCAGTACCACCTGCCGGTGAAGATCGTGAACCTGAACAACCGCTATCTCGGCATGGTGCGCCAGTGGCAGCAGATCGAATACGGCAGCCGCTACTCCGAGTCGTACATGGACGCGCTTCCCGACTTCATCAAGCTCGCCGAGGCCTACGGGCACGTGGGCATCCGGGTCGAGCGGCCCGAGGATGTCGAACCGGCGCTGCGCGATGCGTTCGGCAAGTACAAGGACCGCCTGGTCTTCCTGGACATCATCACGGACAACAAGGAGAACGTCTGGCCGATGGTTCAGGGCGGCAAGGGCCTGACAGAGATGATCCTGTCGTCGGAAGACCTGTGAGCGGGAGGCTGACATGAGACACATCATTTCGATCCTCCTCGAGAACGAACCCGGTGCGCTGTCGCGCGTGGTCGGGCTGTTCTCGGCGCGCGGCTACAACATCGAGACGCTGACGGTCGCGCCCACCGAGGACAAGTCGCTGTCGCGTCTGACGATCGTCACGACCGGCTCGGACGACGTGATCGAGCAGATCACCAAGCACCTGAACCGGCTGATCGACGTGGTCAAGGTGGTCGACCTGACCGAGAGCGCGTACATCGAACGCGAGCTGATGCTGATCAAGGTGCGCGCGGTCGGCAAGGAGCGCGAGGAGATCAAGCGGATGGCCGACATCTTCCGCGGCCACATCATCGACGTCACCGACAAGTCCTACACGATCGAGCTGACCGGCGACGGCTCCAAGCTCGACGCGTTCATCGACGCGCTCGATCGCGCAGCGATCCTCGAAACCGTCCGTACCGGCGGCTCGGGCATCGCTCGTGGCGAGCGTGTCCTGAAGGTCTGATCTCGGCACGCCTGGCCAGACAAGCGCACCCGCGGGTGCATCGAACCCTAGAGGAGAGGAACATGAAGGTTTTCTACGACAAGGACTGCGACCTGAAGCTGATCAAAGGCAAGAAGGTCGCGATCATCGGCTACGGTTCGCAGGGGCACGCCCATGCGCAGAACCTGAACGACTCCGGCTGCAAGGTCACCGTCGGCGTGCGCAAGGGCGGCCCGTCGTGGGACAAGGTCAAGAAGGCCGGACTGAAGGTCGCCGAGATCGGCGACGCGGTCAAAGGCGCTGACTTCGTGATGATGCTGATGCCCGACGAGCACATCGGCCAGGCCTACCGTGACGAGATCGAGCCGAACATCAAGAAGGGCGCCACGCTGGCGTTCGCGCACGGCTTCAATGTCCACTACGGCCAGGTGATGCCGCGGGAGGACCTCGACGTCGTGATGGTCGCGCCCAAGGCGCCCGGCCACACGGTCCGCTCCACTTATGCGGCGGGCGGCGGCGTGCCGATGCTGGTCGCGATCCACCAGGACAAGTCGAAGACCGCGCGCGACATGGCGCTGTCGTACGCCTGCGCGATCGGTGGCGGCCGGGCCGGCATCATCGAGACCAACTTCCGCGAGGAGACCGAGACCGATCTGTTCGGCGAGCAGACCGTGCTGTGCGGTGGCACCGTCGAGCTGATCAAGATGGGCTTCGAGGTGCTGGTCGAGGCCGGCTACGCGCCCGAGATGGCCTACTTCGAGTGCCTGCACGAGTTGAAGCTGATCGTCGACCTGATCTACGAGGGCGGCATCGCGAACATGAACTACTCGATCTCGAACAACGCCGAGTTCGGCGAGTACGTGACCGGCCCGAAGGTGATCACCGAGCAGACCCGCGAGGCGATGCGCGAGGCGCTGAAGTTCATCCAGACCGGCGAGTACGCCAAGCAGTTCATCCTGGAGAACCGCGCGGGCGCCCCGACCCTGCTGTCGCGCCGCCGACTGATGGGCGAGCACCAGATCGAGGTCGTCGGCGAGAAGCTGCGCGCGATGATGCCCTGGATCAAGGCGAACAAGCTGGTCGACAAGAGCCGCAACTGAACGTCACACCCCGCCCGCGCGGCACGCGCGGGCCGATCGGCGGGTCCGCCCCGCCGATCCCGCATTTCCCCGCGCCGGTGCGAAGGCTATACTTCGCGCCATGAGTGCGGTCCTCGATCCTCCCCCGATTCCCCGTCTCGCGCCCGAGTGGCAGGACTGGCTGGCCGGCAACGTCGTGCGCGGCTGCACCGACGCCGACATGCTGGCGGTGATGCGCGACAACGGTTTCCAGGAACACTACGCACGGGTCGCGATCTCCGTCGTGCGTTCGATGACCGAGCGCGTTCAGGAGCAGGCGCCGGCGATGCTCAGCGGCTATCGGGCCGACCCGATCCGGCTGCCGGGCAAGGGCCGGGTGCGCATCGTCGACCGCGACGTCACGATCGCCTTCGCGCTCGCCGACCCGAACATCGCCCTGATCCAGGACCTGGTCTCGCCGCAGGAGTGCGAGAAGCTGATCACGCTGTCCTCCGGCAAGCTCACCCGCTCGTCGGTGGTCGACCGGCAGACCGGCGCCGACCAGGTCAGCGCGGTGCGCACCAGCGCCGGCACCCACTTCGAGCGCGGCGAGAACGCGATCGTCGCGCGAATCGAGCAGCGGATCTCGGCGCTCACCGGCATCCCGGTCGAACACGGCGAGCCGCTGCAGATCCTCTACTACAAGCCCGGCAACGAATACCTCGCCCATCACGACTACTTCGATCCGGGCGACCCTGGCAGCGCCGACATCCTGCGCTACGGCGGGCAGCGCGTCGCCACGGTCGTGATCTACCTGAACGATGTGCTCGAGGGCGGCGCGACGCGTTTCCCCGAGTTGTCGCTGGATGTACGCCCCAGCCGCGGCAGCGCGGCCTACTTCGAATACTTCAACGGCGCCGGAGAACTCGACGCCCGCTGCCTGCACGCAGGCACCCCGGTGGTCCAGGGCGAGAAGTGGATCGCCACGAAGTGGATCCGCCAAGGGCCGTACCAGCGATGAGCCGACGCAGGCTCAAGCCGTTGCGGCCGGTCCGACCGCCTCCCTCTCCCGGTGAACCGGCCCAGCGGCGCGGCCGGGGCATCTACCTGCTGCCCAACGCGTTCACGACGGCGTCCCTGTTCTGCGGCTTCTACGCGATCGTCCAGGCGATGAACGCGCGCTTCGATCACGCGGCGGTCGCCACGTTCTTCGCGATGCTGCTCGACGGGCTGGATGGACGGGTCGCCCGCTTGACGAACACCCAGAGCGCCTTCGGGGAACAGTACGACAGCCTCTCGGACATGGTCTCGTTCGGCGCGGCGCCGGCGCTGATCATGTACGAATGGACGCTGCGCGGGCTGGGCAAATGGGGCTGGCTGGCCGCGTTCGTCTACTGTGCCGGCGCGGCACTGCGGCTGGCGCGCTTCAACACCAACATCGGCGTCGTCGACAAGCGCTACTTCCAGGGCCTGCCCAGCCCGGCGGCTGCCGCGATGGTGATGGGCTTCGTCTGGATCGTCACCGATCTGCGCGAGACCAAATGGATCACCGCGTCGCCGAAGGACCTCGCCTGGGTCGCCTGGACGTTCACCGTCTACGCCGGGGTCACGATGGTGTCCTCCGCGCCGTTCTACAGCTTCAAGGACATCAACCTGAAGCGAAGCGTGCCCTTCATCTTCGTGATCGGCGTGGTGCTGGCCTTCGTGCTGGTCTCGTCCGATCCGCCGCTGGTGCTGTTCTCGCTGTTCGTGCTCTACGGACTGTCGGGATACGCCCTGTGGGCGTGGCGATGGAAGTCCGGCCGATCGGCGCCGTGGCGCGAAGCGGCCGCGGCGGCCGCCGCGCCGATCCGCGCGCCCAATGACACCCCTGGTTCCGACAAGTCCTGAGGGTTCCGGTCGTGCCCGCCCGGTTTGACCGGGCTGCTGCGGCGCGTCTATAATTTTGGGTTACCCTCGAAAAGCGTTCTCGCGAATGAAGACCCGCAAGCCCTTCGTGGTGGGCAACTGGAAGATGAACGGCGAGCTGATCGCCAACGAGCATCTCTTCACCGCCCTTCGCGCCAGCATCGAGCGTTCGATGCTCTCGCAGGTCGACGTCGCGATCCTGCCGCCGTATCCCTACCTGGGCCAGGCCTCGGCCTGGCTCGGCGACACCGAGATGAGCTGGGGAGCGCAGGACGTCGCGTCGTTCGAGAACGGCGCGTTCACGGGTGAGGTGTCCGCGTCCATGTTGCGCGATCTCGGTTGCCGCTGGGTCACGGTCGGGCACTCGGAGCGGCGCACGCTGCTCGGGGAGACCGACGATCTCGTCGCGCACAAGGCGGAGCGCGCGCTCGCGCAGGACATCGGGGTGATCGTCTGTGTCGGTGAGACCCTCGAAGACCGCGAAGGCGGTCGCACCGACGACGTGCTCGCCCGCCAGATCGACGCGCTCGCGCGTCTGACTCCCGGCGTTCGCGCCGATCGGTTCGTGATCGCCTACGAACCGGTCTGGGCGATCGGCACCGGGCGCACCGCCTCGCCGGATCAGGCGCAGGCGGCGCACGTCTTCATCCGGTCCCGGCTGGTCCAGGCAGGGGCCGATGCCCCGCGCATTCGCATCCTCTACGGTGGCAGCGTGAAGCCGGCGAACGCCACGGCGCTGTTCGCGATGCCCGACATCGATGGTGGGTTGATCGGCGGTGCGTCGCTGGTCGCCGAGGAATTCGTCGCGATCTGCCGCTCCGCGGCGCTCGCCTGAGGTCGTCCCCATGAACATCCTGTTGTCCTTGGTCGTGGTCGCGCAGGTGCTCAGCGCGATCGGCGTGATCGTCCTGGTGCTGTTGCAGCACGGCAAGGGCGCCGACATGGGCGCCGCGTTCGGCTCCGGCGCGTCCGGCAGCCTCTTCGGTGCCACCGGCTCGGCGAACTTCCTCTCGCGACTCACCGCCGCGATGGCCACCGTGTTCTTCGTGAGTACGCTGGCCCTGTCGTTCCTCGGGTCGCGTCAGTCCACGGCGCCCAAGAGCGTGATGGAGCAGCCGCCGGCCAGTGCGCCCGCCACCGGGGTCCCGGGTGCGGGTGCGCCGGCCTCCGGCGTGCCCGGTGCGGCCTCGTCCGCGCCCGCCAGTGGCGTGCCCTCGGCGCCTGCCGCGGGTGTGCCCGCCGTGCCTGCCGGCTCGGCGCCGGCGGCGCCCGTGTCGGGAGTTCCCGCGCCCGTGCCGGCGGCCCCCGCTGCCGGGGCGGCCAGTGGTTCCGCTCCCGCGTCTGCGGGTGATGCGGCGCCGCAAAAAAGTGGCCAATCGACCCAGATTCCGAAGTAGAATAAGGGGCTTGGCGGGGTCGTCTTTCGACGACACCGAGAACCGCGTGCCGACGTGGTGAAATTGGTAGACACGCTATCTTGAGGGGGTAGTGGCGAAAGCTGTGCGAGTTCGAGTCTCGCCGTCGGCACCATCAACAACCAACCCGGGCGCGGGTTCCGTGGCCGTGGGTCGCCGGCGCGCAGCACCCGCCGTCGACACACCCCGCGGTGTCGCTCCCGTCGGATTCCCCCACCAGGTCATCCTGTGAGCCTAGACAACTATCTGCCGGTACTCCTGTTCATCCTGGTCGGTATCGCTGTCGGTGTCGCTCTTCCCCTCATCGGTCGGCTGGTCGGCCCCTCCCGGCCGGATCCGCAAAAGCTCTCCCCTTACGAATGCGGCTTCGAGGCCTTCGAAGACGCGCGCATGAAGTTCGACGTTCGCTACTACCTGGTGGCGATCCTGTTCATTCTGTTCGACCTCGAGATCGCGTTCCTGTTCCCGTGGGCGGTGTCGTTGGGGGCCATCGGCTTCTTCGGTTTCGCCGCGATGATGATCTTCCTCGCGATCCTGGTGGTGGGGTTCGTCTACGAATGGATGAAGGGAGCGCTCGACTGGGAGTGATCCCGTCGCAGCGCCTGGCAGTTCTCGCTCGGAGCGTCACGGATGAGCATCGAAGGTGTCCTGGGTGAAGGGTTCGTCACCACCCAACTCGACAAGCTGGTGAACTGGACCCGCACGGGTTCGCTGTGGCCGATGACCTTCGGCCTGGCCTGTTGCGCGGTGGAGATGATGCACGCGGGGGCGTCGCGCTACGACCTCGACCGCTTCGGGGTCGTGTTTCGCCCCAGTCCGCGCCAGTCCGACCTGATGATCGTCGCCGGCACGCTGTGCAACAAGATGGCGCCCGCGTTGCGCAAGGTCTACGACCAGATGCCCGAGCCCCGCTGGGTGCTCTCGATGGGCTCATGCGCGAACGGCGGCGGGTACTACCACTACTCGTACTCGGTGGTGCGCGGTTGCGATCGCATCGTCCCGGTCGACGTCTACGTGCCGGGCTGCCCGCCAACGGCCGAGGCATTGATCTACGGGATCATCCAGTTGCAGAACAAGATCAAGCGCACCAGCACGATCGCCCGTTGAGACACCGATGACTCCTCTCGAATCCCTTCGTGGCGCGGTGCAGTCCGCGCTCGGCGAGCGTGCGCGTCAGATCACCGAGCGGCTCGGCGAGATCACCGTCGAAGTCGCCGCGGCCGACCTGCACGACTGCGCCCGAGTGCTGCGCGACGATCCCGCGCTGTCGTTCGACACGCTGATCGACGTCTGCGGGGTCGACTACCGCGATTACGGCGACGGCGCGCACGACGGTCCGCGTTTCGCGTCGGTGATGCACCTGCTCTCGGTCGCCTGCAACCACCGCGTGCGGGTGCGCTGCTTCTGCCCGGACGACGACTATCCGGTCGTCGCGTCGGTCTCGGACCTCTGGTCGAGCGCGGTCTGGTACGAGCGCGAGTCCTTCGACCTGCTGGGCATCGTCTACGAGGGCAACCCGGACCTGCGTCGCATCCTCACCGACTACGGTTTCGTCGGGCACCCGTTCCGCAAGGATTTCCCGATCTCCGGCTACGTCGAGATGCGCTACGACCCCGAGCAGAAGCGCGTCGTCTACCAGCCGGTCACGATCGAGCCGCGCGAGAACGTGCCGCGTGTCATTCGCGAGGAGGGGTACGGCACCGGGCGCTGAGCGTCATCGGTCGATCCAATCATGGCTGAGATCAAGAACTACACGCTGAACTTCGGTCCGCAGCACCCGGCCGCCCATGGAGTGCTTCGCCTGGTCCTCGAGCTCGATGGCGAGGTCGTGCAGCGCGCCGATCCGCACATCGGGCTGCTGCACCGGGGCACCGAGAAGCTCGCCGAGACGCGCACCTTCCTGCAGAGCGTTCCGTACATGGACCGCCTCGACTACGTCTCGATGATGTGCAACGAGCACGCCTACGTGATGGCGATCGAGAAACTGCTGGGCGTCGAGGTGCCGCTGCGCGCGCAGTACATCCGGGTGATGTTCGATGAGATCACCCGCATCCTGAACCACCTGCTGTGGATCGGCGCGCACGGTCTGGACGTGGGTGCGATGGCGGTGTTCCTGTACGCGTTTCGCGAGCGTGAGGACCTGATGGATTGCTACGAGGCGGTGTCGGGCGCGCGGATGCACGCGGCCTACTACCGTCCGGGCGGCGTCTATCGTGACCTGCCCGAGCAGATGCCCAAGCTGCGCGAGTCGAAGTTCAAGAACGAGGCGGCGCTGCGCGAGTACAACCGCGACCGCGAAGGCTCGATGCTCGACTTCATCGAGTCGTTCACGAATCGCTTCCCAGGCTGTGTCGACGAGTACGAGACGCTCCTGACGGACAATCGGATCTGGAAGCAGCGCCTGGTGGGCATCGGTGTGGTCACCCCCGAGCGCGCCAAGGCGATGGGCTTCACCGGCGCGATGCTGCGTGGCTCCGGCGTGGCCTGGGATCTGCGCAAGACGCAGCCCTACGAGGTCTACGACCTGCTCGACTTCGACATCCCGGTGGGCCGCAACGGCGACTGCTACGACCGCTACCTGGTGCGGGTCGAGGAGATGCGCCAGAGCAACCGGATCATCCGCCAGTGCGTCGAGTGGTTGCGCAACAACCCGGGCCCGGTGATGTCGGCCAACCACAAGGTCACGCCGCCGACGCGGGTCGGCATGAAGACCAACATGGAAGAGCTGATCCACCACTTCAAGCTCTTCACCGAGGGCTTCCACGTGCCGGCCGGCGAGTGTTACGCGGCGGTCGAGCACCCGAAGGGCGAGTTCGGCATCTACCTGGTGTCCGATGGTGCGAACAAGCCCTATCGGCTGAAGATCCGCGCGCCGGGCTTCGCCCACCTGCAGGGCCTGGACGAGATGTCGCGCGGCCACATGATCGCCGATGTCGTCACGATCATCGGCACGCAGGACATCGTCTTCGGCGAGATCGACCGCTAACGCTCACCAGATGCGCTGGGAAATCAAATGAGTGCCGTCCCCCAATCCAATGCGCTGCTCTCGGCGGATGCCTACGCGCGCATCGGCCGCGAGGTCGCGAAGTACCCGTCGGACCAGAAGCAGTCCGCGGTGATGGCCGCGCTGGCGATCGCGCAGGAAGAGATCGGCTGGGTGTCGCCCGAAGTGATCGACGATGTCGCCCGCGTGCTCGGGATGCCCTCGATCGCGGTCTGGGAGGTCGCCACCTTCTACAACATGTACGACACCAAGCCGGTCGGCAAGTTCAAGCTGGCGGTGTGCACCTGCCTGCCGTGCGCGCTGCGCGACGGCGCGAAGGCGGGCGAGTACCTGAAGGACAAGCTGGGCATCGACTACAACGAGACGACCCCCGACGGCCTGTTCACGCTCAAGGAGAGCGAGTGCCTGGGAGCCTGCGGCGATGCGCCGGTGATGCTGGTCAACAACCAACGGATGTGCAGCTTCATGAGCGCCGAGAAGCTCGATGCGCTGCTCGCCGAACTCAAGGGCAAGGCCTGAGGCACGAGCATGGGAGCCCAAGATTTTCGCGCCGACCTGGCGAACGTTCGCGCGATGGAGACCTGCTTTCACGGCCGGCACATCGATCCGCAGATCTACGCGGGGTTGACGTCCCCGGATGGCTGGCACCTTCGCGACTACGAGGCGCGTGACGGCTACAAGGCCCTGCGCAAGATCCTGCAGGAAGGGATCACGCCGGAACAGGTGATCGCCGAGCTGAAGGCCGGCTCGCTGCGCGGACGCGGCGGCGCCGGCTTCCCCACCGGGCTGAAGTGGAGCTTCATGCCCCGCCAGTTCCCGGGCCAGAAGTACCTGGTCTGCAACTCCGACGAGGGCGAGCCGGGCACCTTCAAGGACCGCGACATCCTTCGCTACAACCCGCACATCGTGATCGAGGGCATGATCATCGCCGCGTACGCGATGGGGATCACGGTCGGGTACAACTACATCCACGGCGAGATCTTCGAGACCTACCAGCGATTCGAGGCGGCCCTCGAGGAGGCCCGCGCTGCGGGGTACCTCGGCAACCGCATCCTCGGTTCCGAGTTCTCGTTCCAGTTGCACGCCTTCCACGGCTACGGCGCGTACATCTGCGGCGAGGAGACCGCGTTGCTCGAATCGCTCGAGGGCAAGAAGGGCCAGCCGCGGTTCAAGCCGCCGTTCCCCGCCAGCTTCGGGCTGTACGGCAAGCCCACCACGATCAACAACACCGAGACCTTCGCGGCGGTGCCCTGGCTGATCCGCAACGGCGGCGCCGCGTACCTCGCGGTGGGCAAGCCGAACAACGGCGGCACCAAGATCTTCTCGGTGTCCGGAGACGTGAACCGTCCCGGCAACTACGAGATCCCGCTGGGCACGCCGTTCGCGAAGCTGCTAGAGCTGGCCGGTGGCGTGCGTGAAGGCCGCAAGCTGAAGATGGTGATCCCGGGCGGCTCGTCGATGCCGGTGCTGCCGGCCGACATCATGATGGCCACCGACATGGACTACGACTCCATCGCCAAGGCCGGCAGCATGCTCGGTTCGGGCGCGGTGATCGTGATGGACGACAGCCGCTGCGCGGTGAAGTCGCTGCTGCGGCTGTCGTACTTCTATTACGAAGAGAGCTGCGGGCAGTGCACGCCGTGCCGCGAGGGCACCGGCTGGTTGTACCGGATGGTCAACCGCATCGAGCACGGCGAAGGTCGCATCGAGGACCTCGACAAACTGAACCAGGTCGCCGACAGCATCCAGGGGCGCACGATCTGCGCGCTCGGCGATGCCGCCGCGATGCCGGTTCGGGCCTTCCTCAAACATTACTGGGACGAGTTCGCGTACCACGTCGAGCACAAGACCTGCATGGTCCCCGCTTACGTCTGACGCCCACGACATCCACGCACATCGATCAGGCGCACGAACGCAATGGTTGAACTCGAAATCGACGGCAAGAAGGTCGAAGTCGCCGAAGGCAGCATGGTGATGCACGCCGCCACCAAGCTCGGCCTCTACGTTCCGCACTTCTGCTACCACAAGAAACTGTCGATCGCGGCGAACTGCCGGATGTGCCTGGTCGACGTCGAGAAGGCCCCCAAACCGCTGCCTGCCTGCGCCACGCCGGTCACCAACGGCATGAAGGTCTGGACCGCCACCGAGCGTGCGGTCAAGGCGCAGAAGAGCGTGATGGAGTTCCTGCTGATCAACCATCCGCTCGATTGCCCGATCTGCGATCAGGGCGGCGAGTGTCAGTTGCAGGACCTCGCGGTCGGCTACGGCGGCTCGCAGTCGCGCTACGACGAGCCCAAGCGGGTGGTGTTCCACAAGTCCATCGGTCCTCTGGTCTCGGCCGAGGAGATGAGCCGGTGCATCCACTGCACTCGCTGCGTGCGCTTCGGCCAGGAGATCGCCGGCGTGATGGAGCTCGGCATGGCCGGGCGCGGTGAGCACTCGGAGATCATGAGCTTCCTCGGGCGCACGGTCGATTCCGAGCTCTCCGGCAACATGATCGACCTTTGCCCGGTCGGTGCGCTGACGAGCAAGCCGTTTCGCTACACCGCGCGCACCTGGGAACTGGTGCGTCGCCGCTCGATCGCGCCGCATGATTCGCTCGGCTCGAACATCGTCGTGCAGATCAAGTCGAACAAGGTGATGCGCGTCGTGCCGATGGAGAACGAGGCGATCAACGAGTGCTGGCTCTCCGATCGCGACCGTTTCTCGTATGAAGGCCTGAATTCCCCGGATCGCCTGACCCAGCCGATGCTCAAGCACGATGGGCAGTGGCATCCGGTCGACTGGAAGACCGCGCTCGACTACGCCGCGCACGCGCTGGGCGATGTCGCTCGGCAGACCAAGGGCGCCGGCGTGGGAGCACTCGCGTCGCCGTCGGCCACGCTCGAGGAACTCTCGCTGCTGGGCCGGCTGATGCGCGGCCTGGGCTCGGAGAACATCGATCACCGGCTGCGCCAGCGCGACTTCGCGCTCGACGCCGCCGCGATCGGTGCGCCCTGGCTCGGCATGCCGGTGAACCAGGTCGATTCCCTGCAGTCGCTGCTGCTGGTCGGATCATTCCTGCGCAAGGACCACCCGTTGCTGGCCGCCCGTGTGCGCGCGGCGGTCAAGCGAGGCGCTCGCGTGTCGGTCATCCACGCGGTCGACGAGAACCTGCTGATGCCGGTCGCGGCCCGTGTCACCGCGGCGCCCAGCGCCTGGGTGCGCACGCTGGCCGGTGTGCTCGTGGCTGCCTTGCGGGCCAAGTCCGAGGCGGTGCCGGGCCCTCTGGCGGGCATCGAGCCCACCGCCGAACAGGCTGCGATCGCGAAGAACCTGGCCAGTGGCGAGGGTCGGGCCATCTGGCTGGGCAATGCGGCGGTGCAGTGCGACCGCTTCGCCGCGATCGCCCGCCTGTCGCAGGCGATCGCCGACGCGACCGGCGCCACGCTGGGGGTGATCGGCGAGGCGGCCAACAGCGTGGGTGCCTACCTGGCCGGCGCGGTGCCGGGCCCCGGTGGTCGCAACGCGCGCGAGATGGTCCAGGAGCCGTTGTCGGCGTACCTGCTGCTGGGGGTCGAACCGTCGTTCGACCACGGCATGCCCCAGGTGGCGCGTGCCGCGCTGCGCAAGGCGCGCACCGTGATCTCGTTGACCGCGTTCGATTCCGCGGAGATCCGCGAGATCGCCGATTGCCTGCTGCCGATCGCGCCGTTCACCGAGACATCCGGCACCTTCGTCAATGGCGAGGGCCGGGCGCAATCCTTCAATGGCGTGGTCTCCCCGCTGGGCGAGACGCGTCCGGGCTGGAAGGTGCTGCGCGTGCTCGGCAACCTGCTGGGTCTCGCGGGCTTCGATGCCGACAGCTCCGAGCAGGTGCGTGACGGGGTGCTCGGCGCAGGACAGGAGGCCCACCTGTGCCGTTCGATTCCGGTCGATCTATCGACGCTGGGTGTCATCGAGCCGTCCGCGCTGCCGGCCGGCCAGCTCGAACGCGTCGCGCACGTGATGCCGCATGGCGTGGATCCGATCACCCGGCGCGCGGCGAGCCTGCAGCAGACGTCCGAGGCCCGTGAACCGATGGCCCGCATCCACCCCGACACCCTGGCCGCACTGGGGCTGGCCGACGGTGCCGCGGTGCGTGTCGATCAAGGCGATGGCGTGGCGCGCGTGACGGCGAGCGCCGATCCCACCGTGGCGCGTGGCACGGTCTGGCTGCCGGCGGCGCACGCCAGCACCGCCGGACTCGCGTCGATGTTCGGCGCGGTCGCCGTGCGACAGGCCTGAGACCCGGAGACGAGACGAACATGGACGGGCTGCTGCAATTCATCACGACCACCGGCCAGGGCCTGCTCGGTCCGGCCTGGCCGGTCGTCTGGAACCTGGTCAAGATCATCCTGCTGGTGCTCCCGCTGATGCTGTGCGTCGCGTACCTGACGCTGTGGGAGCGCAAGATGATCGGCTTCATGCACATCCGGCTCGGACCGAACCGGGTGGGCCCCAAGGGGCTGCTGCAGCCGATCGCCGACGCGCTGAAGCTGATCCTGAAAGAGGTGATCGTGCCCCAGCAGGCCAATCGCCTGCTGTACGTGATCGCCCCGATGATGACGATCATGCCGGCGCTGGCCGCCTGGGCGGTGATTCCGTTCGGACCGGAGAAGGCGCTGGCCAACATCAACGCGGGCCTGCTCTTCCTGATGGCGATCACCTCGCTCGAGGTGTATGGCGTGATCATCGCGGGCTGGGCCTCGAACTCGAAGTACGCGTTCCTCGGGGCGATGCGCGCGTCGGCGCAGATGGTGTCGTACGAGCTCGCGATCGGTTTCGCGCTGGTCGTCGTGCTGATGGTGTCGGGCAGCCTGAACCTCACCGACATCGTGCTTCGCCAGGGGCAGGGCACCTTCGCGTCGATGGGCCTGTCGTTCCTGTCGTGGAACTGGCTGCCCTTGCTGCCGATCTTCGTCGTCTACTTCGTGTCCGGCGTGGCCGAGACCAACCGCCACCCGTTCGACGTGGTCGAGGGCGAATCCGAGATCGTCGCGGGCCACATGGTCGAGTACTCGGGCATGGCCTTCGCGGTGTTCTTTCTGGCCGAGTACGCGAACATGATCCTGATCTCGGCGCTGGCCTCGATCATGTTCCTGGGCGGCTGGTATCCGCCGGTGGACATCGCGCCGCTGAACTGGATCCCCGGCTGGATCTGGCTGGGCATCAAGACCTTCGTGATGGTGTCGCTCTTCATCTGGTTCCGGGCCTCGTTCCCACGCTACCGGTACGACCAGATCATGCGGCTGGGTTGGAAGATCTTCATTCCGGTGACGCTGGTCTGGCTGGTCGTGGTCGCGATCTGGATGCAGACCCCCTGGAACATCTGGAAGTGAACGGCGCGAGCCGACGATAGAACGGGTCCCCCATGCAAGCAGTCAAGGACTTCCTGTCGAGCTTCATGCTCACCGAATTGCTCAAGGGCATGCGCCTGACGGGCCGGTACTTCTTCGCGCGCAAGATCACGCTGCAGTACCCGGAGGAGAAGACGCCGATGTCTCCGCGCTTCCGGGGGCTGCACGCGCTGCGTCGCTACCCGAACGGCGAGGAACGCTGCATCGCCTGCAAGCTGTGCGAGGCGGTCTGCCCGGCGATGGCGATCACGATCGAATCCGACGTCCGCGACGATGGCACGCGGCGCACCACGCGCTATGACATCGATCTCACCAAGTGCATCTTCTGCGGCTTCTGCGAGGAGTCCTGCCCGGTGGATTCGATCGTCGAGACCCACATCCACGAGTACCACGGCGAGAAGCGCGGCGATCTCTACTTCACGAAGGAGATGCTGCTGGCCGTCGGGGATCGCTACGAGAGCGAGATCGCGAAAGCCCGGGAGGCCGACGCCCGGTTCCGCTGAACCCGGCGCGACACCCACATCCGGACCGACCATGGACCCCAAGACCCTGCTGTTCTACATCTTCTCGGTGATCACCGTGTTCTCGGCGCTGCGCGTGGTGACCGCGCGCAATCCGGTCCACGCGGCGCTGTTCCTGGTGCTCACCTTCTGCACCGCCGCGGCGATCTGGATGCTGCTGAAGGCCGAGTTCCTCGCGATCACGCTGGTGCTGGTCTACGTCGGCGCGGTGATGGTGCTGTTCCTGTTCGTCGTGATGATGCTCGACATCAACCTCGATCAGATCCGCCAGGGCTTCTGGCGCAATCTGCCGGTGGCGCTGTTCGTCGGCGTGGTCGTCGTGCTGGAACTGGCCGCGGTGCTGATGCACGTGTTCTCCGGCGTGCGCGATGCCGACGCGCCGGCCACCCCGGCCGGCTACAGCAACACGCAGGCGCTGGGCAAGCTGCTGTACACCGAGTACGTCTATCCGTTCGAGATCGCCGCGGTGGTGCTGCTGGTCGCGATCGTCGCGGCCATCGCGCTGACGCTGCGCCGGCGCAAGGACACCAAGTACAACGACCCGTCGGCAGCGGTGAGGGTTCGCGCCGCCGACCGCCTGCGCATCGTCAAGATGCCGGCCCAGCCGAAGGACCCCGCCCAATGAGCCTCACGCTTGCCCACTATCTGGTGCTGGGCGCGATCCTGTTCGCGATCAGCGTCATCGGCATCTTCCTGAACCGCCGCAACGTGATCATCATCCTGATGGCCATCGAACTGATGCTGCTGGCGGTCAACCTGAACTTCGTGGCGTTCTCGCACTTCCTGGGCGATGCCGCGGGCCAGATCTTCGTTTTCTTCATCCTCACCGTGGCCGCCGCCGAGTCGGCGATCGGCCTGGCGATCCTCGTGGTGCTGTTCCGCAACCTCGAGACGATCAATGTCGAGGATCTCGACGAGCTCAAGGGATAGGAAGGACGCATGAAGACGGCCTACTTGTTGGCGGCGTTCGCGCCATTGGTCGGTGCGATCATCGCCGGTTTCTTCGGCCGGCGCATCGGTCGCGCCGGCGCGCACTGGGTCACGATCCTGGGGGTGCTGGTCTCGTTCATCGCCTCGGTGACCGTGTTCCGCGACGTGCTCGCCGGCAACACATTCAACGGCACGCTGTACGCATGGTCGGTGATCGGCGAGCTGAAGATGGAAGTCGGCTTCCTGATCGACTCGCTGACCGCGACGATGATGTGCGTGGTCACCTTCGTGTCGCTGATGGTGCACATCTACACGATCGGCTACATGGAGGAGGACCCGGGCTACCAGCGCTTCTTCGCGTACATCTCGCTGTTCACCTTCTCGATGATGATGCTGGTGATGTCCAACAACTTCGTCCAGCTGTTCTTCGGCTGGGAGGCGGTCGGACTCGTCTCGTACCTGTTGATCGGCTTCTGGTACACCCGCCCCACCGCGATCTTCGCGAACATGAAGGCCTTCCTGGTCAACCGGGTCGGCGACTTCGGCTTCGCGCTGGGTATCGGCCTGGTGCTCGCCTACTTCGGCACGCTCGACTACGCGACCGCGTTCAAGGCCGCCCCGGGGCTGGCCGACAAGACGATCGAGATCATCCCCGGAACCGCCTGGTCGCTGATGTCGGTCACCTGCATCTGCCTGTTCATCGGCGCGATGGGCAAGTCGGCGCAGTTCCCGCTGCACGTCTGGCTGCCCGACTCGATGGAAGGTCCCACGCCGATCTCCGCGCTGATCCACGCGGCGACGATGGTCACCGCGGGCATCTTCATGGTGGCCCGGATGTCGCCGCTGTTCGAGCTCTCGGACACCGCGCTGGGCTTCGTGATCTGCATCGGCGCGATCACCGCGCTGTTCATGGGCTTCCTGGGCATCATCCAGAACGACATCAAGCGGGTCGTCGCGTACTCGACGCTGTCGCAGCTCGGCTACATGACGGTGGCGCTGGGCGCCTCGGCCTATTCGGTCGCCATCTTCCACCTGATGACGCACGCGTTCTTCAAGGCGCTGCTTTTCCTCGCGGCGGGCTCGGTGATCATCGGCATGCACCACGACCAGGACATCCGCAACATGGGTGGCCTGCGCAAGTACATGCCGATCACCTGGATCACCTCCCTGCTGGGCTCGCTGGCGCTGATCGGCACGCCGTTCTTCTCGGGCTTCTACTCGAAGGACTCGATCATCGAGGCGGTGCACGCGGCGAAGGTGCCGGGTGCCGGCATCGCGTACTACGCGGTGCTGATCGGCGTGTTCGTCACCGCGTTCTACTCGTTCCGGATGTACTTCCTGGTCTTCCACGGCAAGGAACGCTGGATGCAGGCCAAGCCCGGCCACGACGACCACGGCCACGATGACCACGGCCACGACGAGCACCACCATGGCCTGGGCCCGAACGACAAACCGCATGAGTCGCGCGCGGTCGTCACGGTGCCGCTGGTGCTGCTGGCCATCCCGTCGGTGTTCATCGGCCTGTACGCGATCCAGCCGATGCTGTTCGGCGACTTCTTCAAGGGCGTGATCCACGTCTCGCCGAAGCACCCGGCGATGGCCGAACTGGCCGCGCATTTCCACGGCTGGGCGGCGATGGCCACCCACGCGCTGACCACCGCGCCGTTCTGGCTGGCGGTGGCGGGGGTCGCGGTGGCGTACTGGTTCTACATGGTCAACCCGTCGATCCCGGCCTCGATCCAGGCCTCGATGGGCGGCATCCACCGGCTGCTCGAGAACAAGTACTACATGGATCGGATCAACGAGGTCGTGTTCGCGGGCGGTGCGCGGCGCATCGGCGGCGGGCTCTGGAAGGTGGGCGACCAGATGCTGATCGACGGGCTTCTGGTCAACGGCTCGGCCAAATTGACCGGCTGGATCAGCGCGCTGGTGCGCTACGTGCAGTCCGGCTTCATCTATCACTACGCGATCGCGATGATCGTCGGCGTGGCGGTCCTGCTGTGGTGGTTCGTGCCGCTGATCAAGCGCTGAACGAAGAGAGATAAAGGGCGCCCCTAGCCATGAGTTCCGGTATCCCCCTCCTGAGCGCCGCGATCTGGATTCCGATCGCCGTCGGCGCTTTCCTGCTCGCGGTCGGCTCGGACCGAAACCGGGCCGTCGTGCGGGCCGTCGCGCTGATCGGCGCGATCGCCGGCCTGTTGCCCACGCTGGGCATCGTGTCCGGCTTCGACAACGGCTCGGCGGCCATGCAGTTCGTCGAGAAGATGCCCTGGATCGACCGCTTCGGCGCCCACTACCACCTCGGCGTGGACGGCCTGTCGATGTGGTTCGTGCCGCTGACCGCGTTCATCACGGTGATCGTCGTGATCGCCGGCTGGGAGGTGATCGAGGACCGCGTCGCGCAGTACATGGCCTCGTTCCTGATCCTGTCGGGCCTGATGGTGGGCGTGTTCGCGGCGCTGGACGGACTGCTCTTCTACGTGTTCTTCGAAGCCACGCTGATCCCGATGTACATCATCATCGGCATCTGGGGCGGCCCCAACCGCGTCTACGCGGCCTTCAAGTTCTTCCTGTACACGCTGCTCGGTTCGCTGCTGACGCTGGTCGCGCTGATCTACCTGTACCTGAAGTCCGGCTCCTTCCAGATTCTCGACTGGCACAAGCTGCCGCTGCCGCTGGACGCGCAGGTGCTGATCTTCCTCGCCTTCATGGTGGCCTTCGCGGTCAAGGTGCCGATGTGGCCGGTGCACACCTGGCTGCCCGACGCGCACGTCGAAGCGCCCACCGGCGGCTCGGTGGTGCTGGCCGCGATCATGCTGAAGCTGGGTGCCTACGGCTTCCTGCGGTTCTCGATGCCGATCGCGCCCGACGCCAGCCACGAGCTGTCGGGCTTCGTGATCACGCTGTCGCTGATCGCGGTCGTCTACATCGGGGTGGTCGCACTGGTGCAGACCGACATGAAGAAGCTGGTGGCGTACTCGTCGATCGCGCACATGGGTTTCGTGACGCTGGGCTTCTTCATGTTCAACCAGCTCGGGGTTCAGGGCGCGATCATGCAGATGATCTCGCACGGATTCATCTCCGGCGCGATGTTCCTGTGCATCGGCGTGCTGTACGACCGGATGCATTCGCGGCGGATCGCCGATTACGGCGGCGTGGTCAACACGATGCCGCTGTTCGCGGCGTTCTTCCTGTTCTTCACGATGGCCAACTGCGGACTGCCGGCCACTTCGGGCTTCGTCGGCGAGTTCCTGGTCATCCTGGGCGCGGTCAAGTACAACTTCTGGATCGCCTTCGCGGCGGCCACCACGCTGGTGTTCGGCGCGGCTTACTCGCTGTGGATGTACAAGCGGGTGGTGTTCGGCGCGGTGGCCAACGACCACGTCGCCGAGCTGAAGGACGTCAACCGCCGCGAGTTCTGGATGCTGGCGGTGCTGGCGATCGCGGTGCTCTGGATGGGCGTGCAGCCCAAGCCGTTCACCGATTCCACCGATGCCTCCGTCGCGGCGCTCCTGAAGCACGTGTCGGTCTCCAAGATCAAGTAAACGCCGATGGACAAGCTCAATCTTCTCGCGGCTTCGCCCGAGATCGCCCTGCTGCTGGCCGCCAGCGTGGTCCTGCTGGCCGACGTCGTGAAGGGCCGGGGCGCGCCGGTGCAGGGCATCGACCGGCTCGCGCTGCTCGCGCTGCTCGCGCCGCTGTTCGCCACCATCGCGCAGATGGGCACGCCGGTGCAGTACGCGTTCGGCGGGATGTACGTGGCCGACGAGCTGGCCCGATTGCTGAAAGTCTGCGCCTACGTGGCCACCGGGGTCACGATGCTGTACGCGAAGGGCTACATCGCCGATCGGCAGATGTACCGCGGTGAGTTCTACACGCTGGCGCTGTTCTCGCTGCTTGGCCAGATGGTGATGATCTCGGCGAACAACCTGCTCGTGGTCTATATGGGCCTGGAGCTGATGTCGCTGTCGTTGTACGCGCTGGCGGCACTGCGCCGTGACGACGGCCGCGCGACCGAGGCCGCCATCAAGTACTTCGTGCTGGGCGCTCTCGCCTCCGGCTTCCTGCTGTACGGCATGTCGATGCTGTACGGCGGCACCGGCAGTCTCGATCTCCCCGACATCGCGAAGGCGCTGTCCACCGGCCAGGCCAATCGCACCGTGATGGTCTTCGGCATCGTGTTCATCGTGGCGGGCCTGGCGTTCAAGTTCGGCGCGGTGCCGTTTCACATGTGGGTGCCCGACGTCTACCAGGGTTCGCCCACCGCGGTCACGCTGCTGATCGCGGGCGCCCCGAAGCTGGCGGCCTTCGCGATCGCCTTTCGCGTGCTGGCCGAAGGTCTCCTCGGCGTGGCCGGCGACTGGCAGCAGATGCTCACCGTGCTGTCGGTGGCTTCGCTGGTGGTCGGTAACCTGGTCGCGATCGCGCAGACGAACCTGAAGCGGATGCTGGCGTACTCCACGATCGCGCAGGTGGGTTTCGTGCTGCTCGGCCTGCTCTCGGGCGTGGTCAAGGGAGATGCCGCGACCGCGCCGGCCGCGTACTCGGCCTCGCTCTTCTACATCATCACCTACGTGCTGACCACGCTGGGCACCTTCGGTCTGATCCAGTTGATGGCGCGCCAGGGTTTCGAGGCTGAGGAGATCAACGATCTGAAGGGCCTGAACCGGCGCAGCCCCTGGATGGCCTTCGTCGCGCTGATCCTGATGTTCTCGCTGGCCGGCATCCCGCCCACGGTGGGCTTCTACGCGAAGCTCGCGGTGCTGCAGTCGGTCGTCGCGGCCGGCATGGTCTGGCTCGCGGTGCTGGCGGTGCTGGCCTCGCTGGTCGGCGCGTTCTACTACCTGCGGGTGGTCAAGACGATCTACTTCGACGAGCCGATCGACACCGCAATGCTGGCGCCTGGCGCGGCGGCGCGCGCGGCGATGGGCATCAACGGCGCGCTGGTGCTGCTGCTGGGGGTGTTGCCCTCGCCGCTGATGAACGCCTGCCTCGAGGCGATCCGCCAGGCGCTCACGAGCTGATCGGCCGCGCATGGCGGGCTCGCTCGAGGAAACCACGATCAGCTCCGAGCTGGTCTACGAGGGTTACTTCCTGAAGCTGCGGCGCGACCGCGCGCGCCTGCCCGACGGGCGCGAGTCCGGGCGCGAATACGTGGTGCATCCCGGGGCGGCGGCCATCGTGCCGCTGCTGCCCGATGGTCGCATCCTGGTCGAGCGCCAGTTCCGCTACCCGCTGCGCCGCGAATTCGTCGAGATCCCGGCTGGCAAGCTCGATCCGGGTGAAACCCCGCTGGACACCGCCAAGCGCGAGCTGATCGAGGAGACCGGTTTTCGCGCCCGCGAGTGGGCCTTGCTCACCCGCATCCACCCCGCGATCGGCTTCGCCGACGAGGTCATCGACATCTTCCTGTGCCGCGATCTGGAGCCGGTCGAGCGCCGACTCGACGAGGGAGAGCACCTCGAGGTGGAGGTCGTCACGCTGGGCTGGCTGATGGATGAACTGCGCGCCGGCCGCCTCACCGACGTGAAGACGCAGATCGCGGTCCACTGGCTCGACCGGCTGAGCAGCGGCGCCTGGGAATGGCCCGCCTTCGACCTGCGCTGATCCCCCGCGTCCTGCTCGCGACCGCGCTCGCCGGCCTGCTGGCGGCCTGCGTCGCGCCGTCCGGCGTCCCTCCAGGCGAGGTGTCGGCGCCGGTTCCGATCAAGCTGATCGCGTTCAACGACTTCCACGGGCATCTGCTCGCGCAGGAGGGCGGCGAGCTCACGCTGCCGCACCCCGAGCGTCCGGGCGAGCGGCTCACGTTACCGGTGGGCGGCGCGGCGCACCTGGCCACCCTGGTGCGCCAGGCGCGCGAGACGCAGGCGAACACGCTCGTGGTCTCCACCGGCGACCTGATCGGCGGCTCGCGCCTCACCTCGGCGCTGTTTCGCGACGAGCCCACGATCGAGGTGATGAACCGGATCGGCCTGGACGTGAACGTGGTGGGCAACCACGAGTTCGACCGCGGCCGTGCGGAGCTGGCGCGACTGATCCAGGGGGGATGCGCCCGGGGCGGCAATGAGCCCTTGCTGCGTTCGTGCGAGGGCCCTCAGCCGGGCTACGAGGGCGCGCGCTTCGCCTTCCTGGCCGCGAACGTGGTCGACGAGGATGGGCGGCCGCTGCACCCGCCTTACCTGATCCGCCGCTTCGGCGGCGTGAGGATCGGCCTGATCGGGGTGGTCACGCGCACCACGCCCAGCCTGGTGTCGGCCGCTGGCATCGCCGGGCTGCGTTTCGAGGACGAGGCGGACACACTGAACCGCTACGCGCAGGTGCTGCGCGCGCAGGGCGTTCGCGCGATCGTCGCCGTGGTGCACGAGGGCGGCCTGGCCGACCCGCGCGACACCGACGGCCCCTGCGAGCGTGCGCGCGGCGAGATCTTCCCGATCGTCGATCGGCTGAGCGAGGAGATCGACCTGGTGCTCTCCGGCCACACCCACCAGGCCTACAACTGCCTGCGCGGGGCCACCCGGGTGGTGCAGGCTGGCGCCTTCGGCCGGCTGGTGACCGAGATCGACCTGATGGTCGATCCGCGCGATGGCGACGTGGTGCGCGGGTCGGTGCGCGCGGTCACGCGTCCGGTCGTGCGGGCCGGCGCGGGCATCGTGCCCGAATCCCTGCCGGTGTCCTGGCGCCCCTTGCCCGCCGATCGCGTGGTGGACGACTGGGTGGGGCACTACGCGCGTCGTGCCGAACCGATCGTCTCCGGGCCGGTGGCGCGCATCGGCGGGCCGTTCACGCGCGTGCCCTCACCGGGCGGCGATTCGGCGGCGGGGCGCCTGATCGCCGACGCGCAACTCGCCGCGACGCGCGACCCGGCCAAGGGCGGCGCGCAGATCGCGCTGATGAACCCCGGGGGCATCCGCGCCGACCTCGTGCCGCGCGACGCGCTCGGCACCGTCAGTTTGGGAGAGGTGTTCCGGGTGCAGCCCTTCGGCAACACGCTGGTGACGATGAGCCTGACGGGGGCGCAACTGCGCGAGGTGCTGGAGGACCAGTGGCGCGGCGTGAACGCGGGTACCCCGCGCCTGCTGCAGACGTCGCGCGGCTTCGGCTACGCCTGGCGCGCGGACGCGCCCGAGGGGCGGCGGATCGTGGAGGGTTCGATGACGCTGGACGGGCGGCCGATCGAGCCTGGGGCGAGCTATCGGGTCACGGCGAACAGCTTTCTCGCCGACGGCGGCGACGGTTTTCGCGGGTTCACGCAAGGGGTGCGGCGCACCGGCTCGATGCTGGACCTGGACGCGCTGATCGCCTGGCTGCGCGAGCGCGCACCGGCCGCGCCCGACCCCACCCCCCGGCTGCGGCGCCTGCCCTGAGCCTGCCCGAAGGGGCCGGGGCCCCTGCGGTATAGTGACGCCCGCCGCGGAGGGTTGGCAGAGCGGTCGAATGCGGCGGACTTGAAATCCGTTAGAGGCGCAAGCTTCTCAGGGGTTCGAATCCCTTACCCTCCGCCAGCGCATAGCCGGTAAGTGGCTGATATACAAGGCGAAACGCACCATCGCGATATCAGTAGATGGGGTTTGTACCCCTGTTTGTACCCCTGCGAGGCAGGGCATACCCCCGTCAGCGACCCTAGGACACCTGTCCGGGCGTTGCGTCTGGATGCCGACAGGTGGGCGGGCGCCCGATGCGCCTGTTGCGTTCTTGCCGAAGAGAGGGACAGTCTGACGCAAAACGCAAACGGCCGGCCCGTCGACGCCATGCTATCCCCGCTGTCTCTTAGGCGATCTATCGCATCGGCGAGTTCGCAAGCCTAGAGCCGTATAAAACGGAACTCTGGAAGAGGCGTTGCCAACGAGCCACGAGGTCCATTTAGTGATCTGGGGGTATTGACTTCTGGGTGCGTACTCACCTGTCCGTTCTGTGCGTGACGGGTACACTTTTTGGCGTGAGCGCTGTCGCCCGTGCGGCATCAGGCACCTGTTCGACTCCCCGGGAATTTTTAACTTTTCAGAATTCCAGGCCATGAAGAGCACCCTTTCGTGCCTTGGATTGGGTTTCTTGGTCTGCGCCTTTGCGGGCTTTACAAAGTAAAGGACGGGGACATCTCTGTCCCCGTCCCCGTCCCCGTCCAAATGCTAAAGGTAGACAGCTGACCCGTCAGTCAGTAAGCTTCGCGACTCGTTTTGGCAGAAACGTAGAGTCTTACCCTAGGCTGCATAGGACTCGCCGTGGCGGATCCGGGGGTTGCAAGGTGCCGGCCAGCGCTCTTGCAGCTCCTCGACGGCAGACCAGGGGACGAGCTCGCCGCGCTGGGCGTGTACCCAGTGGCAGGCGTAGGCGTCCCCGTCCCTGATGCGGCGCTGACGCTGGTAGTGCGCCAGTGCGATCAACGCACATCGAGCAGCATCGTCTGAGCCAGTGACCGCCATCCGCTGGAACCCGGACCCGGGCGGGGCGTTTCCCAACAACAGCCATCGAACGCGCTCGATGGGGGCGTGCCGGGCGGCTTCTTTCCATGTCTCCCATTCTCCCCAGTCGTCTAGGTGTCCTTGGGGAGAGCGGCAGGGGTTGTTCTCGGCGGAGCTCTGCATTTGTTTTTCTCCAATTTTTGTTTGCAGGTTTGAACTTCTGGCTGATCCACTCGATGGATCAGTACGATTAACGTCGCGAGCAGCTTCGCAGCTTCTCGTGACGCCAAACACGAACCCCCGTCCACCCATAGCGCAGCTCGCAGGGCTGCGATCCGCTTCGGATTCGGGGGCGGGGACGACTTCATGATTTCCCCGTCGGCAGGGGCGTAGGCGCGGTCGCCCCGAGGATGACGGCGAGTTTCCCGGCGACGCCCAGCGCGCGGAGGGCCACGGCGGCGTATGCCGCCCGGCCGTTCACGCCGTTCGATGTCTCTGCCCTTTCAAAGTAGACCGCCGCCATCCGTTCGGCCAACAGCATCGACGCGGCGACGTGGCGGCGAATCTCCTGCGGGTCTTGGCCGAGAAGCGCTTCGATCTCGGCGCGGGCGGCCCGCATGGCGGCGGCTTCGGTGGAGCGATCGGGCGGGGACGTCCCCGTCCCTTCCTGTTTGAGGTTGGATACGGCGTGTAGCAGCGCGGTCTGAACCGCCTCGCCGTTGATCCCTGTTTGCTCCTCTTTCCCTTCCGGCGGATGGGAAGAGGCAAACGCAATCGTGGTCATCGGCGTCCCTCCGCCCCGGATGGTTGGTCTATCGAAGCCCTCTGCACGACGAGCACGACGAGCACGGTTTTCTCCCCTATCCTAGAGGACATATTTTTTTGTTGTAGAGGCATGAGTGAGAATAAATATTAGGTAAAGGGCGCCAGGGAAAAACGCGCGTGTCGCGTTTACCGTGCAGACCGGCGCACCGTGAACGCCTTCGGCCTGCCGCTCTCCGGGTAGGAAGCGAGCCAGGTCTCACCATCACGGAGGAACAAGGTGCCGGAGAGGCTTCCTAGCATCTTGCCGGCGGACTGGACGTTGAAGACCCCCGACTGCGTCCAGATCTTGAACCCGGTCGCCTGCGACAGTTGATCGAGAGCGTCGGCGACGGCGGCTTTGTTCCCGGTCCCTATTTGATCGCGCCGCCCGAAAGCGTCACACGCCATCGCCTGGAGCCGGGCAACCGTCACGCCGTGGCCGGAAGTTCCCCAGACCTCGCGTTGCTTCTCCGCCTCTTGAACAGCATCGAGAAACACCCGCAGCGCGTCCCCGGTCGGATCGGCACCCGTCGTGTCGGCCAGCACCTCGGCGAAGCTGGCGAACCCATCGCAGCCAGCAGCGCGAACCCTTTCGAGTGCCCCGCCGACGAATCGGCCCCACTCTTCGAACGAACCGAGGACGGCGCCCGCTGGTGTCCCTGTCCCCGCCCGCAACAGGATCAAGGCAGCTTGCACCATCTCTTGACGCATCGAACGCGCCATCTCTACCGGGTCGAACTCGAAACATTCGAGATGAGGTGTTGCGCTCGCCGCCTGCAAAAGCACCGTGATGACCCGGCGCACGGCGTCACCGAGCACCCTCGGATTGTTGGCGGTACCCAGAACGAGGCGCAGCGTGGACACCGTCACCATGCCGTCGTTCCGGCCGAACGGGCGGATCGCTTTGGTCGTCTCTGTCAACATCGACGCGATTTCGGGTCGATTGAACTCCTCTCCTGTGATCAAATTGTCGGCGAGCAAGACACTGCCCACCCCCCGCAGGAAGGCGTCGATTCGTTTCGCGGCTTCCGAGGGGTCGCCAGTCAAATCCACTATTTGAACTTCGCCGGCCAAGAGCGCGATGACCATGCCGAGTTTCGTTTTGCCACTGCCGCGCATGGCAGCCGTGATCAAGAACGCAGGCGCCGTCGGCAGTGCCGGCCGCACCACTGCCGTCAGCATCGCCAGCAGCGCAGCGCTACGGTCGCGCTGAGACCCGAACCTGTAGCCCGAGAGAGGCCTCATCAGCAACTCGACAGCCTGCCGTACCTGTTCGTCCGTCGGGTGCATCGGGATATCGAAGTCCTCGGTGATCGAGAACCAGATGCTCGAATCGTCGTCATATCCTGACGCCTCGACTAACCGCTGATCCGCCCACAACAACGGGTCGGTGCGCACGGCCCGCAGCGCGGGCAACGCACTGAGCAGCCGCCCGTTCTTCGTGATCCGATCGGCGACTTCGTCGGGCAGTTGCGCAGGCACCAGCGCCAACGATTTCTCCTCGCCGGCCTTCGGTCGCCCACGCGAGGCCGCGTATTTACGAACCGCCCATCGCCTTTCGATTTCGTGCTTCAGCGCTACACCTGAACACACAACCAAGCGCCCCTGATCGACGATCGCGACACTGCCGGCGAAGTTGAAGAACTGACCCGATGCGGCCATCTCTATAACGGCTTCCTCGGTGAGCTCGTCGATCTTCCCCTCGCGCAACACGAGGGTTCCGAGCTTGCGTTCGAGCGCGTACGCACAACCTCCGTGAGCCTGCGAAAAGATCACCGGCACGCCCTGCGCCTTGTCTCCGTTGGCGAAGAATTTCCCGACGACTTTTCGGTCCCGGTACTCCGGCTCCAACGGGTCAAGACAGAGCGCCCCGTCGAACGTCTCCGGCGCCGCCAACAATTCCGCCACCGTGACCGTCTGTTCGTCCCCTTTGTCGCCGATGATGATCACCTCGGCGCCGGGGTGCAGTTCTTGACGCTCAAACATTGCGCGCGCCCGGTTCTCGGCCTGCGCCTCCGACAGCCTCGGGTTCGCGACGCGTTGGCGCTTCGTCTCAGTCTTGATGCGGCTCTCGCGGATGTCGCGAGCCTGCGGCTCGACCAGCGCCCTTGCCTTGGCACGGTTGTCTCGCGCCTCCTTCTCCTGGGCCGCCGTCAGCGGCGTCAGCTTCGCGCAGTCGATCACGTCTTCCGTGCCACCCACGAACATCGGCACGTCGCGCCCGAAGGCAACGAGTCCAGGCCCGCAGATGGGCGGCGCCTCGTAAAAAACTCGATTCGCCTGATAAACAGAAAAATCAAAGGTTGATTTTTCCAGCAGTTTGCCGTCGGACGAAAGCTCGTACCGTACGTGCCCGGCCGCTGCGAGCGCTTCCTTCAAATGCGCGGCAAGCTTCGGGACCTCGCGAGCCGCGACAAGTGTGTGCAGATGGAACGACGAGGGCCCACGCAACACGGTGCCATCGGTCGTCGCGATGTTCGAACTCGCCGACCAAGTGACCGCCCAGCGCACACCGGCCAGCCCCGGCACCGCCGCGATCAGTTCGCCCACCACCTGCTCCGGGGACTTGTTTTCTCCGGCTATCTTGTCCCGATCGAGCGTGAAGAAGGTCAGCCCGGTCGGTGCGTACTCGAATTGTTCCAGCGATCGGTCAATACGCCCCGCCGCCACATCGACCGGCGGTCCCTTCGCCCACGTCAATTCGAACTCGCGCAGGCCGCTTTTCGGGACGCCGGGGATGACGCAGGCGCTCGAAGTGAGTCCGCGAAATTCGGTGGTGAGCGCTTCGAGAGTGGCCGGAAGTTCCACCACCCGCCCACGGCCGGCGTACACGTTCGGCGCGGACTCGCTGCGCAGTTCGTCGCCCCCGAGCCAATGCTTTTTCGTGGCCGGTCCGGTCGCGTCGATGCGCGTGAAACGCAGTTGACGGCTGCCCCCGTAGGCCCGAGAATCAATACTGGACACAAAACCACCATATTATTTTTGTTGTTGGTGACAGCCGACCCCCATCGGCTTCGATGCCCGCCTCGCGCGGGCATTTTTTATCGCGGCGCCGCGGCGCCGTTCGCGATGCGGCGCGCGGCTTCTTCGATCGCAGCAACCGTCCACGCATTTGTGCGCCCATTCTTGGCAGGTTGCGGTACGACGCCCTGAGCCAGAAGTTCGTACAAACGAGTGCGCCCGATCGCGAGCGCGTCGCAGACCTCGGGCGTAGAAAGCAGGAATTTATACGGGTTCATAGACGCCCTTATTTTTGTTTTTGTAGGCACCGCGTTGCGCGGCAGCGCGATTATGTTTGGTTCGAAGCGCACACGCAAGAGAATTTCGGCGGACTGACACAAACAAAGAGTCTGTTATCCCGCGCTCGCGGATGGCCGGCGCCGCCGACGGTGCGAACGTGCACCGCGCAAAGCCGGGCAGCTTGCGTCTCTCCCCCTACTCGGGCGATGGCGATCCGAAGGCAAAGCGCGACCGAGGTTTCATGCATTTCCGATTGCGTCAGGGTGAAGCGTGCAATCTCGCATCACATCGTTGATGCGCTGCATTCTCAACGCAACCGCCCGCTCACCCCCGTCTTGATCGCCTAGTGATGAGTACAGAGGAGGCGTCGCAATACCTGAGGCTCCGCCAATCAATTCTCGGCGATGGCGTGCTAAGCAGTGCTTTCAGTGCTCAGCAAGGGTTTGTGAACGTCACAGTCTTGATCTCAGGTGGGGGCGCCTGTACTGGCTTTTGAGTCTTCGGAATAACCAGCCAAACACCCATAACCCCCCCCAAACCATAGGTTAGCGGTCGGTCGCAAATCTGCGTCAAGACTGTGATGCCCGTCTCGCTTTCCATGAGTTTTGTCACTCTGAATGTGTTCTCAAGCGACATCAATACACGCAGGTGAACCACCGAGTTCGCGCTGAAGAACCCCGATTCGTTGGGCAAGTAGCCGACGGCCGAGGTATTGACTTGGAAGCGAGGTTGAGTGGACGCGTCAAGTTCGGCCTTGTCCAGGATCAGCACGGCTTTATCAACGCAGTTTACGCAGGGAATGCGGTCTTCATACGAGGCGAGAGTCGGTGAATTTGCCTCTCCGGTTAGCGACCGATACGAAATCTGGGTATCGTCTCCGCCGCCCCCTCCGCATGAACTGAGCAGGAGGATTGCTCCAAGCGTCGTGTTGAGAGCGAGCAATCCTCTGGCAATCCGGCGGCGGCGCTTCATTCTGTCACCATCCCGAAACGTTGATTAAATTGATCGGACCGCTCTCGCCAGGTGGCCCATACGTACCGTAGTTCACCGTGTGCTGTAACAGATGGTAGCGGATGTCTTCTGGGTACGGGAGTGGCTGTCCCTGCTGTTGCTTTCGCTTAGCGAACAAGAGCGCTGCACCTGCGATGTGCGGAGCGGCCATAGAGCTGCCTGTCTGCTCCTCGTAATATTGCATGCCGACCCAACCGCCGCCGACAGGACCCCAAGGCGTGTACGCCGGTGCGTTAGGATAGACGGCACCAGTTTGAACCACGGTGCTGTGCACGCTTTGCCCGGGCGCCCATATGTGTGTGCACGGACCGTAGGATGCAATCTTCGGCAACTCACCGTAAGGCTGAAAATCCATCGGCGCGCCCGTATGACGAATGGCGCCAACTGATACTACTCCAGCGGTTCCGTATCGCAGGACTGCAGCGCCGCTGGCCGGGTTTCCGTAATCTGGGCGCTCCCACAGGTCGCTACCCACGGCGGAAGGGTAGTATGAGCATGAGTTCGCTAGGGAGTTTCCACCGGCAACGCTGAAGAATACGCCGTTAAAGACCGCCGTAGTCATGGTTGTCCGGAGTGCGTCTCTAGCAGCCTGATCCATGTAGGTGGCCGCAGCGACACGCGTATCCCAAAGTATGCTTATGTTGGCGACGGCACGCAGTCGCTGCTTGCCATTCATCGGGGCTTGGCGAGGAGTGGCCTCTGAGTCAATCGCATTAATCGCTGAAAGAACAGAGCTCGTGTATACCAAACCCGGATACCCGGCGCCACAGTAATTAATTACCCGCATGGACCAAATTTGCGCTCCCGGGGCGACCCCTTCAATTCCTGTCTGCGCTGGCGATCTGTATCCGCCGATGATACCTGCAACGTGTGTGGCATGCGGTGAACATGCATTCCCGTATTGATCGTAGTTGCCGTGTGTGTCGAAATTCCAAAAACCATTGAGATTCAAATCGGAATGTTGTGCCACACCCGAGTCCAGCACAAACGCCTTCACAGGATAGCCGCCGTCGGTACGATACGAGAGGGTAGTATCTGCGCCAATCGCAAATATGTTCCATCCCTTGGTAAATGTGGAACTGGTCGAAACGGCGGGAATGTTGTCCCAGGAAGCAAGAGCGCCCACAGCGTCTCGAAACACAGTCTCGATAAGTGGGTCGGCCCGCAATGCGCGTACCTGGCCCGGAGTCAGCTCGGCGGCAAGGCCGTGAGAGAACGCGCCGAAGGCTGCGAGCGTTTTCACGCTGTACCGATTCTCAATGTCTCGAATCGCCATCTGCGTGGAGACACCAATTCCTTTCCACAACGCCGGGTTCTCAGCATATCGCTGGTCCGGGAAGACGTTGTCGATTCGTTCTCCTGCGCGTGGGGAAAATTTTTTCACCTCGGCGGGTTTGAAGATTATCACCATGCGCGTTGGTGGGTCGACGGCAGCAAATGTTAGATTGACAGCGCTAATGGTGCCGGCGAGGGCGGCGCCAATTCTTAAACACGCGGCAACTGCACTATTCATTTTTTGACCCTTCAGTAAAGTATATCTTGGCATCTGTCTGCGATGGTGATTTCGCTAAAGAAGCAATTCGTGACACATCGGAGCAGGAGCATGCAAGTCGATCTGTATACCTTTATTTAAGGGGTGGCATCATGCATTTTGGGTAGGGCGTATCGATAATTGGAGTCGACACGCACCTAAAGCGGTAGTCCCCCCCCCCATTTCCGGTTGGGAGGCAGGCGTAGAGACTCTAGTTTGCCAAGCTTCCAGCTTACAGGTGCGCGGAGCGACGGTTTGCACCCGGACTTCCCGATTCTCGATGCGAGAGGAGGCCGCTGTCGCTGATGGGTTCTGCTGGCTGGCACCTCAATCGCTTGGACGCACGCGAATGCCTCGTCCAATGCGGGGACATCTCTGTCCCCGCCCCAGGCTCCACAAGTGCGCCGAAGCGCGGTGCTACGCAAGTTGGCAGGCATGACCCCGCCGGAAAACTAGGGGGTCGGTACACCCGACGCGTCAGGCGAATCCCCGCTCAACATATCGGCCCACGCCTGCATTAACTCTCGCCGCTCCTGAAGGTAGTCGGTTCGGTTATAAGCGGAGCGCACGCGATCGCCTGACACATGCGCGAGGGCGAATTCGATCGCGTCGGCGCGGAATTTCGCCTCGTTCATGATCGTGCTGAACGCTGCCCGGAAGCCGTGTCCAGTGTGCAGGCCTTCATACCCCGCCCGTTTGATGGCCGAATTGATGGTGGACTCGGACATGATGGGGTGGCGTGGTCCGCCGCCCGGGAAGAGGTAGGCCCCGGTCCCTGTGAGGGTGTGCAACTCGCGCAACAAGACCATCGCTTGGGTTGGAAGAGGAACTACATGAGCGGTGCGCTTCTTCATCCGCTCCTCGGGGATCTCCCAGAGCGCGTTGTCGAAGTCGATTTCCGTCCAATGCGCCCCGCGCAGCTCGACGGTGCGGACCGCCAGCAGTGCTAGCAGGCGCGTCCCGATCTTGGTTATCGCAGACGCGCGCGACGCCTCAACGTCGGCAAGTAGGGTCTTCAGTGCGGCGAGTGTCGTTAGCGCGGGCATGTGCACCGGCTTGCGCGGGGTGAGTACAGCACCCACATCGCGGGCGAGGTCTGCTAACACGAGGCCAGAGGCGATCGCGTACCGGAAAATCTGGCTGATCATCGTCCGAAGCCGACCCGCCATATGCACGCGTCCTGCCTGCTGTACGCCCTTTAGGAGCGTGGCAACGGTTGCTGCATCCACGTCGCGCAGGGGCAGGGCGCCGAGAACCGGGAATACGTGCCGTTCCAGGCGCTGAGTGCAGTCAAGGTGATGGGCAGGGGTGTACTCGGGCGCCTTGGACGCAAGCCACGCGCGCGCCGTCGTCTCGAAGGTGGAAGCCTGTTCCTGCTGTGCCTTCGCCTTGTCGACCCTCTTCTGGACAACCGGATCGATTCCCGCCTTGACCAAGCGCCGGGCTTCTTCCGCCTTCCCCCGGGCGTCTTTGAGCGCAACACTCGGATAGACCCCGAGCGCCGCTAGCTTTTCTTTGCGCGGAGCGCCCCGCTCGGAACTCGCGCGGGTCCAGTACTTCAGGCGCCAGTACCGCGACCCGTTCGGATGAACCAACAGGAAGAGCCCGCCCCCATCTGCCAGCTTGTACGGCTTTGCGCGCGGCTTGGCGCTGCGCACGGTGGCGTCGGTGAGTTGATGGGTTGGCATGTGGGGTACAGGAATCTCTACCCCAGAAATGTACCCCTCTTTCGAGCGGCTGTCTACGAACAGTGATGGGCAGTGGCGAGCTTGTGGACTAGTAAAAACAGGGACTTACTGCCTGTTTGCTTGTTCGTTTGTGGCCGTCTTTGTTCTCGCTGGCGGACTTACCCTCCGCCAAAGCAATGCCTAGGTGAGAATTCGATGGATCGGCGAGTGCGCATCCGCCCTCCGGGTTCGCCATTCCCCGAGCAGAAGCGCCTCCGACCTTGGGGGCGCCTCCACGACGTCGCCTGCCGCTAGCGCTGGATCGTCGCCGTCCAGGGGAACGACCAGCCGGTCCGCCGCACGCGGCCCGTGCCGTGCACGCGACCGTCCGGATCGATCGTGCCGTCATAGTCCACCTCCTCGCTGTCGCTGGTGTCGCGCCGATGGATCGACACTCGGTCGCCATCCTGCAGGGCCATCGTCAGCACCGCGGTGACCCTGGCGCCGTCCTTGGTCCAGGTGGCGTCGAAGGTATTGGACTCGCCGCGCCGTGACCAGACGCCGCTCCAGCCGTTCTCCTGTTCGTGCCAGACTCGGCCCAGGCCGGCCGCCGCCGCCTGCGGAACGCCGCCATCGATCGTCGCGTGCCACGGGAAGGTGGATGCGCTGCCGACGATGCGGCCCGTGCCGGTGACGCGTCCCTGACGGTCGATGGTGCCGACGTAGTCGACCTGCACGCCGTCGTTCGAATCGCGCCGATGGATCACGACCTGGTTCCCCGATGAGAGTGTCATCGTCAGCACGGCCTGGACCCGCCCCGCACCGCGGGTCCACACCGCATCGAACACGTTGCTGTTGCCGCGTCGCGTCCACACGCCGTCCCAGCCGTTCTCGTGTTCCTGCCAGACCCTTCCGAGCGAGGCCGTCAACGCCGGCGTGGCGGCCGTCGGTGGGGACGCCGGCGCGGGAGCCGCCGGACGCGCCGGTGCATCGGCATTCGTACCCGGATGGGCGCCGCCCTCGATGCGGGCGCTCCAGGGATAGGGGCCGATGCCGCCACGGACCTTGCCCGTGCCCGTGACGCGGCGATCCTTACCAATCGTGCCCGCGTAGTCGACCACCAGATTGTCGCTGGTGTCGCGACGCAGGATCGTGAGCCCGCCCCCTGCCTGCAGCTTCATCGTGAGCACCGCCGTGACCCGGTGACCGTCCTTGGTCCACACCGCGTCGAAAGTGTTGCTGGTGCCGCGCCGTGTCCAGACGCCGACCCACCCGTTCTCGCTCTGCCGCCAGATGCGCCCGAGATCGAGCGCGGTGGCACGCTCCATCAGGGCGAGGTCATCGTCGTCGGCCAGGGGAGCCGGGGCGAGACGGAATGCCCCCAGCCACAGGGCCGACAGGAGCAGCCACAGGATGAAGGCGGATTTCAGGAGGCGACGTGGCGGCATGATCGATCGAACACCCATCGGAGGACTCAGGACCAATCTAGCCCCGGTGCTGCGCGCGCCCAATGACAATGCGCAAGCCCATGGGGGCGCGTGGCACTGCCGATCGCCCCGGGGCGCACCGTCCGGCCGAGGAGCGCCGAGCGTGTGCGTGCCCGGCGTCAGCGGGTCGGCCCGACTCGCCCTCGCCGTGCGCGACGCACCAGGAGCGCGACCAGCGCCATCGCCGCGAACACCGCGCCAGTGAGAAACGTCACTGATGAACCCAGCCGCTCCCAGGCGACACCGGCGACGATGCTGCCGACCAGCATCGCCACGCCGCTCACCAGATTGAACAGGCCGAACGCGGTGCCGCGAAGTTCCGGCGGTGCGGCGTCGGCCACCATCGCCGACAGCAGGCCCTGCGTGATGCCCAGGTGCAGTCCCCACAACGCCACGCCGGCAACCACGATGGGCCAAGCGGCTGCCTGGGCGAGCACGAGATCTGCCGTGATGAGCACCACGAGCCCGAGGGCCAGGAGGCCGGTGCGATCGAGCGAGTCGGCGAGCCTTCCAAAGGGATACGCGGCCAGCGAATAGACGATGTTCATGGCGACCAACACCAACGGCACGAAGGTGGCGGGGAGGCCGACCTGCTCGGCGCGCAGCACCAGGAAGGCCTCGCTGAATCGCGCGAGCGTGAACGCGGCCCCGATCACGACGACCGACCAGTACCCGGCGCTCAAGCGGCGCAAGGCGTCCAGGTGCAGCGGATTCACCCGGACAGCACCCGACGGGCGGGGTGGCTCGCGGACGCCCCAGGCCAGCAGCGCGACCGCCGCGATCGCGGGGACGCTCGCGACCCAGAAGACCGAACGGAAGTCTCCCGCCATCAGCACCATCAGGCCGGTGGCCAGCAGCGGGCCGAGGAAGGCGCCGACCGTGTCCAGCGATTGCCGCAGACCGTAGGCGGCGCCGCGCTGATCGGATGGCGCGATGTCCGCGATCAGCGCATCTCGGGGGGCCCCTCGAATGCCTTTGCCGATCCGATCGACGAAGCGGGCCGCGACCACGACGCCCGCCCCTTGCGCGAGCGCGAACGCCGGCTTGGTGAGGGCGCCCAGCCCGTACCCGATCACCACCAGGGGCTTGCGGCTGCGCAGGGAGTCGCTCAACCCGCCGGAGACCACTTTCGTCACCATCGCGGTCGCCTCTGCGACGCCTTCGATCACGCCGACGACGATCACGCTGACGCCGAGCGAGCCGACGAGAAACATCGGCAACAGGCTGTGGATGAGCTCGGACGAGACGTCCATCAGCAGGCTGACGAAGCCGAGCACCCAGATCGCCCGTGGCAAGGGGCGAGGGGAGGGCGGTGTCGGAGTGGGCGCGGCTGCCACGGCGGAAGTTCCTGTCGGGGGTCGGCCGGCGCCGCGAGCGCATCCCGCCAGCGACGACGTGCTGTTGATGGTATCGGACGAGCACACCGATCGGTGGACCATGGCCGGAAGCTCGGATCGGCGCCGCTCCGCCGCCCCAGGCCCGGCCGCTCGTCCCCCGTCGCCCGCCGCCTGGCAATAGCGGGGGTTCTGCCCTGCATCTGCGGCTTTTCCGGCCGATAGCCAGCCTATCGCCCGCCGTGAAAGTGTGCCGCGCATGTCCCGAACTCTCCGCCTGTTGTCGTTCGCCGCGATCTGCCTGGCTGCCGCGATGCCCGCCCTGGCCGGCGCGCAGGGGCTGCCTTCCGGCGGCGCGCTGCACTGGCGCTGCTGGATGAGCCAGGGCGAGCGCCTGGCCTGCGTACTCGATACGCCGTCGGCCGGCGCGATCGCCGAGTCGTCGATGACCTGGCCGGTGCTCGAACCGAACTCGGCCGCTCCCTCCGCCGTGTCAGCCGCGGTCATGCCTGCGCGCTCGACCCAGAGCCTGGCCGATCGTCGCGGCCTGCCGCCGATCGTGGCGCGCCTGCGCGATCAACCGCACACGCTGGCCGGTCAGGTGATCTCGATCCCGGTGTTTTCGGTGACCGATGACTGGAATGGCGTCACCACGCTGGCCCGGGCCGTCCTGTGCTCGTCCTCGCGCGCCTGCGAGGTGCGGGTCGGGGCGTCGCTGTCCGAGGCGATCCGTGATGGCTTGGACACCGACCGGGTGTTCGTCGGTCCGGACCTCGGCGTGCTGGAGCCACGGGCGGGTCTGCGCTGACCCGACGCACGGCGCGCCATCACCACGCGTCGCGGCGCGATGGCAGGGTCGCGCCCGGCTGGCGACGGTGTCAGGCCCGTCGCGCCTGCAGTGAACGCAGGGCGGCCGCCAGACGCTCCTGGCGCAGGGCGCCGGCCTCCCGGAAGACGATCCGATTGTGGGCATCGAGCAGCAGATGCGTCGGAGTGCCGCGGATCGGGCCGAGCGCTCGCGCGAGTTCGCCCTGTTCGTCGAAGACGATCGGCGGCGCACCCGGGTTCATCCGGGCGAAGTGGCGCAGCATCTCGGGGCGGTCGCCGGCCATCGCCACCGCGACGCTGCGCAGGCCGTGGCGAAGTCCTTCGCGGTGCAGGCGGCCCAGCTCGGGCATCTCGGCCACGCAGACCGTGCAGGTGGTTGCCCAGAACGTGACGAACAGTCCCTGACGGCCCGAAGGATCGCCGGGGATCGCCACGCCATCGAGCGTGGCCATGTCGGGCAATCGGGCAGGGGCCTGCGACGGCCAGCGGCGTGCCAGCCACGCACCGCCGGTGAAGGCGCTTCCGAGCGCGATGGCGCCGAGCCAGCGGCGACGGGCCGTCGTCGACATGCCGATCCGCCTCACCGCGCCCGCGCGCCCGGGGTCACGAACGCCGCCAGCACGTACCGGCTCACCGCGTCGAGTTCGGCGGGAGAGAACACGTCGCGCCAGGCCGGCATCGACGAGGCCACGATGCCATCGCGCGTGACGGCGTGGACGCGCTCGGCGGTGAGCCGCTGGCGCACCGCGGCGTCGGTGAAATCGGGCGGGTGCGGATCGAGGAAGCTGCCGATCCAGTTGCGCCCGGTGCCATCGGCCGCATGACAGTGCGCGCAGTTGCGCTGGAACAGGCGCTCGCCGCGGCGCAGCTGCGCGGTGGGCTTGAGCAGCCGGGGTGGTGTCTCGTGCAATTCGTACGGATCGATCGCCTGAGGGGACGCGGCTTTGCCGGGTCTGGCACCGTGCGGGCCCTTGCCGTCGTGGTGATCCTCCTCCTCCACGTAGTTGCCGGGCGGGTAGGACACGCCGAACAGTTCCCAGGGCTGCCCGGCCGACGCCACGTGGGCACGGTCGTGGCAGCTGATGCAGCTCGACAGGAACAGTCGCTTGCCCGCGGTGAGCGTTCCGTCCAGCGACTCCCAGGGGCGATCCAGGGGCACCTCGCCGGTGGCGAACGGGAACGCGGCGCGATAGCGGTCATGGTCGGGCCAGCCATTGGCCGCGGTGTGGTAGCGCGTGTTCTCCGCGCGGCGCTGCATGAATTCCTCGCGCACGAAATTCACCACCCGTTCGATCTCGCTCTCGTTGAGCACCCCCAGGAACGCGACCATCGCCGTGCCGGGCCGGCCATGGCGCACCGCCTCGATCATCGACTCGCGGCTGAGCTGATCGGGGCGGGTGGCGCGGAAGTCCCGAGGCCGCGGCTCGATGAAGGTCGACGCGAGGGTTCGAGCATCACCCGAATAACCGTGGCAGTAGTAGCAGCGGAAATTCCAGATCCGCCGGCCTTCCTCGTGCGCGGGGTCGGACGGCGCGCCGGCGGTGGCGCTCGCGGCCACCGGACCTGTGACCGGGAACGTCGAGCCGCCGGAAGCGCTCGACGCGCCGGGTGCTGACGGGCTCTTCACGGTAACCGCCGGCGCGGTGTCGCCCTCGGGGCCGGCGCGCTGACAGCCCGCGCCGAATGCGACGATCGCGGCCAGCAGCCCGGCCGCGGCGAGGCGAGCGCGGCTCATGGCTTGCGCGCCACCGGGCTGGTGGGCCGGATGAAGGTCTGGAACACGTACTCGGCCACGTCGGCGATCTGCTGGTCGCCGATCACCTGGCTCCAGGCCGGCATCTCGCTGCCCAGACGCCCGTTCGCGATTCCGGCGAACAGGGCGGGGCGGTTGTACAGGGTGCGCGATTCATCGGTCAGGAAGTTGCGCGGCCGGGGCCGGATGAAATAGGCGCGAGGGCCTTGCGCATCGCCTTTCACGCCGTGGCAGGTGGCGCAATTCGCGTTGTAGAACGCGCGGCCCTTGGTGGCCTGACCACTGAGCGACTTCGGGAAAGGCGCGTTCATGTCCGCGGTGACGGCCGGCCGCTTGGGCGCCGGCGCGGGGGCGGCGTCGTGGGCGACACCGGCGCCGTGGCCGGGGGCAGGCACCGCGGCGCGCCCCGCCATGCCCGGCAGGGCGGGGGGGCCGCCGGGAGAGCCGTGCACCGGCGCTGCCCCGGGCGTGCCCTGCGGGGGCGGTGTCCCGGGGGGCGATTGGACGGAGGGGCCTCCGGGGGTGCCGTGCACGTCGCTGCGTCCGCGGTGCGCCGAGGTGCCGCTCGCGTCGGCGGGGCTGGCGCCCATCACCGCCACGCGAATGTAGTCGACCACCGTGGCGATGTCGTTGCCCGACAGCTGCGACGCCCAGCCCGTCATCGCGGTGCCGGGCACGCCCTGCGTCACCGCGGCGAGCATCCGCTCGCGGCTGAGCTCGGCCTTCGCGCGCGGCGTGGCCAGGCTGCGGGTGGGGCCGCCCGGCGATCCGGCAAGTGCGCCCTGGCCGTCGGGGCCGTGGCACGACGCGCAGTGCCGGCCGTAGAGCGCCCGCCCGGCCTCGAAGCCGGGCTGGGTGCGCGGCTTCATGAAGGTGTCGATCACGTAGTCGACGACCGCCTCGATCTCCTTGGGGCCGAGCTGCGTCGACCACCCCACCATCGCGGTGCCCTGCTTGCCCGCCGCGGTGACCGCGATCATGTGGTCGCGGTTCAGCGTGGCGATCGCCTGGGGCGAGGTGAAGTCCTTCGGTGGTGGCACCAGGCTGCCGCGTGCGCGGCTGCGGCCATCGCCGCGATCGCCGTGACAGACCGAACAGTAGTTGTGATAGAGCAGGTCCGCGCGGATCGCCGCGCCGTCGGCCTTGGCGGGCTCGACCTTGGCCATCGCCGGCCGGCCCGACTGTGCCTGGGCCGGTGCCGGCGCACTCATCACACCAGCGGCGATCGCCAGCGCGGCCACTGCCATCCGCCAGGCGGCCAGGCGTGCGGCCAGGTGCTGCGGTTTCTCCGATTCAGGAATCGGAGCGTGACGCTGTCTCATGAACGGATGCAATCCCATCGGAAATCCCCCTCGGATCAGACGACATGCAAGTTCCGCGCCGCCCGGCATGGCGATTGCTAACCGGAGTTCGGGGCCGGCTTCGGCGACGCCGGGTCGGGCCCCTTCCTCGACCCGGCCCGAACCGACCGGGACCTCCCCACGCCAGACTTTGGAGCTCCTAGAATGAATCTCATCCAGCGCACCGCCCTGATCGTCCTGCTCGGCGGATCCTTCGTGGCCTCGAGCCACGCCGCCGATGGCGCGAAGGTCTACGCCAGCGCGTGCGTCGCCTGTCACGCCACCGGGGTGGCCAACGCGCCCAAGCTCGGCGACAAGGCGGCCTGGGCCCCCCGAGCCGGCGCCGGCGTCGATGCCCTGGTGGCCACCGTCGTGAAAGGCAAGGGCGCGATGCCACCGAAGGCCGGCAATGCGTCGCTCACCGATGCCGACATCAAAGCCGCCGTCGAGTACATGCTGGCCGCCGCGAAGTGATTGCGGCGCGGCCCGTCCGCACGTGTCCGGCTGGCCGCCAGCGAACCCACCGTCGCCTGATCGGCGCGGTGTTGCTGGCTGCCGGCTTCGCGCTGCCCGCCGCAACGGCTTGGGCGCAGCACGACAACCTGCGCGACGGCCCGCACGATTTCCGACGTGGCCAGCCCGGGCGACCCGCCGATGGCAGCGATTTGTGCGTGTTCTGTCACACGCCCCATGGTGAGCGCCCCTCGCCCGACGGTCCCCAATGGCAGCGCACGCTGCAGCCGGGACTGGCCTTTCAGGCCTATGCCACGCAGGACGACCCGTTGGCGGTGGGCATGGGCTTCGACGTGGCCGGGATGTCCGTGGTGTGTCTGTCCTGTCATGACGCCAGCCAGGCCCCCACTGTCACCGCGCTGGTCAATGACCACCCCTACGGCATCCCGTATCGCGGGGCGCCGCGCATGCGCGAAGGCGTCGACCCGATGCCGCGCTACGAGGCGCCGCCAGGTGGCGGGCCGTATCGCCAGGCGCACTTCGCGCTGTGGACCTCGGACTTCCGGGCGCCCGCCAGCGGTGTGCTCGATGGGCGGATCGTCTGGTGGGCGCCGCAAGGCGCCGTGGCCGCCCGTCGCACCCGATCGGACCTGCCGCTGTACACGCGACGCGCCGGCACGCCGTTCGACGACGTGCCCTTCGTCGAATGCGGCACCTGCCACGACCCGCATTCGCAGAACCGTCTGTTCCTGCGTTTGTCCAACGACGGCAGCCGGCTCTGCCTGGTCTGCCACCAGAAGTGATCGAGCGGCCGCGACCGCGAGGGAGTGAGAGATGAAACCGTCGATGCGTCACACCGGTCGTTGGCTGGCTGTCATGCTGGGCCTGGCGATCCTGGCCGCCTGCGCGCCCACACCCGATCGCAAGACGGACGGTGCGCCCGCCCGCCTGGTGTATCCGCCGCCGCCCGACGAACCGCGATTCGTCTTTGAGCGCAGCATCTACTCCAGCGCCGACGTGATGCCCGTCTCGAGCGAGGCCCGACTGCGTCGCGCGCTCACCGGCGAAGTCCAGGCCGGCACACCGCTCGCCAAGCCCTATTCGGTCGCGGTGCACCGGGGACGCGTGTTCCTGTCCGATTCCGTCGAGCGTTACGTGAAGGCGTTCGACATCCCGTCGGGTCGCTTCTTCACGGTCGGCGAATCCGACCCCGGATCGTTGAAGAAGCCGCTGGGCATCGACGTCGACCAGTCCGGCACGCTGTACGTGAGCGACAACGCCGATGGCACGATCAAGGTCTACGATCGCGACGGCAAGCACCTGCGCACGATGGCCGGGGAGAAGATGTTCGACCGGCTGGCCAGCGTCACCGTCGAGCGCGACGGCAGCCGCCTGTACGCGGTCGACATCGGCGGGGTCACCTCCGGCAACCACCGGGTGCGGGTGCTCGATGCGCGCTCCGGCAAGCTGCTCTTCGACATCGGATCCCGCGGCAGTGGTCCCGGCGAATTCAACCTGCCGCGAGACGTGGCGATCGGCAAGGGCGGTCAGATCTACGTGGTGGATGGTGGCAATTTCCGCGTCCAGGTCTTCGAGCGCGACGGCCGTTACCTGCAGAGCTTCGGTGCGGTCGGCCGCCAGCTCGGCAATTTCGCCCGGCCGAAGGAAGTGGCCACTGACGCACAAGGCAATGTCTACGTGGTCGACACCGCGTTCGGCAACTTCCAACTCTTCAGCCCGGAGGGCGAGTTGCTGATGTTCGTCGGCGAACGCTCCGAAAGGGACGGACCGGCGCGCTACATGCTGCCCTCGGGGGTCTACGTGGACGAGGATGGCCGCATCTACATGGTGGATCAGTGGTTCCGCAAGGTCGACGTCTTCCGGCCCGCGAAGATGACCGCCAGCGAGGGTTTCGCGTCCCGCGCGACCGGCGAGGGCACCGCGCGGCGCTGAACGGCGCTTCTCGTTTTCAGGGATGGGCGCCGCCGGGTTCCTGAGGCCGGGAAGATCCGGGGCAGGGTATCGGGCCTCTCCCCTCTGAGCGCGCGGTCGCGCGGCATTGGCATGGTTGATGCATTGCCCCTGATGTCCCCGGGGGTTTCGCACCCGCACCTCGGTGATTCCGCGCGCGCGGCGACTGTCGGGTGCAACCTAGGGGAGAGATCCACATGAGAGGCTTCAGTCCGGGCGGTCTGCTTCGGACCCTGATGCAGATGGCCTGTGTGGTGGCGATCGGTTTGAGCGCCACCGTCCAGGCACAGTCGAATCAGGGCATCAAGGCAACCCGCCACAACCTCAGCAGCACCAACACGCTCGGGGCAGGCAATGCGAACTTCGTCAGCGACACCGCCGAGGTCTGCGTCTTCTGCCACACCCCGCACCAGTCCAATACCGGTGTCCAGGCGCCGTTGTGGAACAAAGCCTTGCCCACGACGACGTACACCACCTACAGCCAGACCAACTCGTCCACCCTGGACGGCGAGGTCCTGCCCGTGGGTTCGGTGTCGCTGGCCTGCCTGTCCTGCCACGACGGCAGCCAGGCGATGGACAACATCATCAACGCGCCGGGCAGCGGCAACTGGGACACCACCGGTGGTGGCCCGAACGGTCGCACCTGGAACTGGGGCAGCAGCCCGCGCATCGACGGCAGCGGCAATGGCCAGTTGACGGGCGTGGCCAACCTCGGCGGCAACCTGGTGGACGATCACCCGATCGGTATCGCGTACTGCGGTGGCGGCCCGAACTCAGCGACCCCCGCGGCGCTGTGCAACGACCGTGACTTCGTCGCGCCGACCTCCGGCTCGGTGAACGGCACGCAGGTGTTCTGGGTGAACACCACGGGTGGCGGCAATGGCCGCGAGAAGACCGACATGATCCTGTACAACCGCGCGTTCGCGGGCGGTACCGGTCCGTCGGTCGAGTGCGCGAGCTGCCACGACCCGCACGTCGCGCAGAACGACACCGCGGCCAACGGTCTTCAGGCGGGCGCCACGTTCCTGCGCATCTCGAACTCCGGCAGCGCGGTCTGCCTGGCTTGCCACGTGAAGTGATCCACACGAGACGGGTCGCTTCGGCGCCCGTCCACCTGGCGGGGTGTCACGGGCTTGCGGGCCCGTGACCGCCCTGCCCACCCGGAGAGGACGATGAGATCCAGTGCGCTTCTGATCGGTTTGGGCTTCACCGCGATCGCCGCGATCTCGACGGCGGCGGACAAACCGGCGACGCCGACCGGCGCCCCGACAACCGCGGCGACAACCGCGGCGACAACCGCGCCCGCGCCGACGCAGGCGGTGTTCGCGACCGTCGGCGACATCACCATCACGGCCGGCGAATACGACGCGCTGTGGCAGACGGTGCAGCGGCAGAAGTTCTACCACCGCAAGGCACCCGAAGCCGAGGTCGAACAGCTGCGACGCGAGGTGGGTGACCAGATCATCAATCAGGCGCTGCTCTCGCGCGAGATCGTGCGCCGTGGGGTCCCTCCGGACACCGCGAAAGTACAGGCGCGCCTGGCGGACTACGAGCGCCAGTATGGTGGAAGCCCGATGTGGGCGAGGATCCAGTCCGAGCGCCTGCCGGCATTGACCAAGGAGCTCGAGCGGCAGAGTTCGATCGAGCGGCTCGCGACCCAGGTGCGCGCGGTCGAGGCGCCCGACGAGGCAACCGCGAAGGCCTACTACGACGCCCATCCCGATCGATTCACCGAACCGGAGCAGATCCGCTTCTCGGTCATCCTGCTGAAGGTCGACCCGTCCTCCCCGAAGGCGGCCTGGCAGAAAGCCCGGGAGGAGGCCGCTGCGATTCGTGAACGGATCGCGCGAGGGGCGGATTTCGCCGACCTCGCGAAGCTGCATTCGTCGGACGTCAGTGCCGAGCGGGGTGGCGACATGGGCTACGTGCATCGCGGCATGCTCCCCGAGGGCCTGGCCGAGCGGCTCACCACGATGACGCCGCTGTCGGTCAGCGATCCGGTGGGCGTGCTCGAAGGCGTCGCGATCCTGAAGCTGGTGGATCGCAAACCGGCGAAGCTGCGAGAGTTCGTGCAGGTGCGCGAGCGCGCCGGCCAGCTCTGGGCGCGCGAGGAATCCGAACGTCGGTGGCAGGCTTTCCTGGGCGAACTGCGCCGCGATGCCCAGGTGACGGTGGTCGACGCGTCGCGCTATCCGCCGGCACCGGCGTCGCGCTGAGCCTGCTTCAGGGCGGCGGCGCGGTCGCCGCCCTGCCGATGTGCGCGCGCTGAACCTCCACCGCTGCCGGCCGCTGCTGCTCGGCCTGGCGCTGCTGCCGGCCGGCTGGTCCGCGGCACAGGAACGCGTCGAGCCGAATGGCGGTGCGCCGACGGCCCCATCGACGGGTGCCGGACCGGTGTTGCCCGGTACGCGTCCGCCCTCGGCCGACGCGGGCGGCAACGGCGAGGCCGCAACACGCGAGAACGGTGGGCCCTGGCAGGTGGCTCCGATCCGGTGGGACGGCAACGTGCTGGTCGAGGCCCGGTCGGTGTCGTATGCCTCCCAGCCGCGGCGCCTGCAGTTGCTCGAGCTGCTGAACCTGCGGGCGGCGAGCTACCTGTGGCAGCCATGGTTCGTGCAGGTCAACGGCTCGTTGTCGCTCGGTCTTTCGCGCACCTCGGGTCGCGCGACCGAGACCGACTTCGGTGGCGAGGTCTCCGACGAATCGAAGTCGCGCGCGTTCAACGCCACGCTGGGCATGGCGGTGTTCCCGCAAAGCCGCTTTCCATTCAACGGCACCTGGTCGACCACCGACAGCCGCACCAGCGACGCGTTCAGCAGCAGCGACTCGCGTGCGCAGCGCCTGTCGCTGCGCCAGGGCTATCGGAACGAGGCGGGCGACACCAGCTACACCGCGTTGTACGACCGCAGCGAGCTGACCGGCAACGTGTTCGGGCGCGATCGTGTCGACGTGATCCAGGGGCTGGCCACCCGCCGCCTGGGTGATCAGCAGTTCGACGTGATCGGCGTGCACTCGCGCAACGAGCGTTCCTCCGATGGCGGGGGCTCGAGCTCGACCCGCTTGTCGCTGTCGCACAGTTTCCGGCGCGACGAGGACCTGTTCGTGTCGAGCACGCTGTCGGACACCGCGTCGCGGCTGCGGGTCGGCAGCGGCCCGACGGAGCTGGCGTCGCGGCTGCGCTTTCGGCAGTTCAACACGCTGGCCACGTGGACGCCGGACCTGCCGCAGCCGGTGCTGGTCACCGGTTCGCTGCGCTGGGCGGACACCAGCAGCAGCAACCAGACCGGCGAGACGGAGCGCGTCTCGGTGAACACCTCGACCTACTCGGCAGCCGGCACGGTCACTTGGCGGCCGACGCGCAACCTCCAGGTGGGCGGGGCGATCAGCCTGTCGCGCTTCTCGACCGATGGCCTGGATCAGTCGGTGGGCTCGGAGTCGCTGAGCATCGGCTACACGCTCGATCCGCGGCAGTGGCTGGGATTCAACTACCTGGCCGGCACGAATGCGAGTGTCAATCACCAGCACGGGGGGCTGGAGGGAAGTCGCCTGCTGACCACCGAGAGCCTGAACCATTCGGTGATGCGCAGTTTCACGCTGTCCGAGTCGATGAGCTGGGGCGTCAGCCTGAACCAGACCCTCGCGTTGCGCCAGGACACCGTGGTGGGCAATTCGCAGACGCTGGCGCACAACGCGGGTGTGAATCTTCGCTATCTGTCGCCGGAGGGCACCTCGGGCTACGCGAGCCTGTCCGTCGGGGACTCCAACACCACCGGATACACGCCGAACCGATTCCGGATGGTGAATCTGCAGACCTCCGGGCAGATCCCGTTCGGTCGGTACTCGGCCGTGACCGCGAACCTGACCGCGCAGATGGTCCGTCAGCAGACCGAACTCCAGCCCGATGACGGCTGGCGCCGGTTCATGACCGGCGGCGTCACGTACCAGCACGGTCGACTGTTCGGGGTGCCGCGCCTGCGCTACACCGCGCTGGCCAACGCGTACAACGCGCAGGTGAGCGCACGGATCAACGGCGATCCGAACGCGCCGCTGGACAACGTGCAATGGACGCACGAGCAACGGCTCGAATACACGGTGGGCCGGCTGGACGTTCGCCTGTCGGCGCGTCTGACGAAGGTCGATGGCAAGAAAAATGCTTTGGTGTTCCTGCGGGTGAGTCGCAGCTTCGGCGCCTTCTGAGGTGCGGCCGCCTGTTTCTTGAACTCGGGAAACGCGCCAATGAATCGAATCAGAAACGGGATGAGGGGCCCGAAGCGCGGATGGCTGTGGGTGATCGCATTGATCGCCTGTCTGCTCTTCGTCGACCTGGAACCCGCCCGGGCCGAGTACGGCGATGTCGTGATCAACAACCACTCGGACAAGGCCGGGATGCCACCAGTGGTGTTCCCGCACTGGTTCCACCGGGTGCGCTTTCGTTGCAAGGTCTGCCACGCGGACCTCGGCTTCAAGTTCGAGGCCGGCGGCAACGACATCACGATGCTCAAGGTGATCGACGGCCAGTTCTGCGGGGCCTGCCACAACGGCGACCTGGCCTGGAACATCGAGAACTGCGGGTTGTGCCACTCCGGCAAGCCCGGCACGCCGACGCAGGTGCACGAGAGCACCACACAGCGCGCACCGAAGCCGCCCACCGCGGCGGCCAAGAAGTGAAGGCGGATCGAGCATGACGACAGTGTTCCTGAACACGCGGGCGCGCGCATGGCTGGCGGGTCTCCTCGGGTCCGTCCTCCTCGGCCTGGCGCCGGCGATCGCATCCGCGCAGGACGGCAAGGCGGTCTACGAGAAGGCCTGCGGCCTGTGCCATGGCACCGGCGTGGCCGGCGCGCCGAAGCTGGGGTCCGCCGCCGACTGGGCCTCGCGCATCGCCCGAGGCGTGCCGGCCTTGTACAAGGTGGCCCTGGAGGGATCGGCCAAGGGCATGCCGCCCAAGGGCGGGCGCTCCGATCTGTCCGATGCCGAGGTCCGAGCGGCGGTCGATCACCTCGTCGCGGCGGCCAAGGGCGCGATCGCCAAGGGCGACCCCGTCACCCCGGCGCCGGCCAGCGCGGCCGCGCCGGTGCCGGCGGTCGCGGTGGCCACCACCGGCGCGGCCGCGGCCGAGGTCAATGCGTTCAACCGCTTGTTGCGTCCGCCGTCCAAGCGCAATGCGCCGCCCACCGAAGACGGCATCCACGATCCCGCGGGCGAGGGCACGCAGCAACTGCAGCCGCCGTTGGCCGCGTTCGCGGGCCTGCCCCGTTCGGGCACGGGCAACCAGGTGAACTGGGTGTCGGCGCTGGACCAGAAGCGCATCCATCCCCGCTGGGATCGCAACGACCCCAATGCGGCCGCGGTGGTGATGGACCTGAACATCGTGCGCGAGGTGAAGGGTTCCATGCCCGACGTCCTCTATCCGCACAAGCAACACACCGAATGGCTCGACTGTTCGAACTGCCATCCGGCGATCTTCGTGCCGCAGAAGGGGGCCAATCAGATCAGCATGGCCTCGATCCTGCTCGGCCAGAAGTGCGGTGTCTGTCATGGGAAGGTGGCGTTCCCGGTCTCTGAATGCCGGTTGTGCCACTCGCAGAAGAAGGATCTGGCCGGGCCCACGCGAGCCCAGGCCACCAAGACCGGGGAGGGGAAATGAAGGGGCGAATCGTTGCGGGGGCGGCCTGGGCCGTGTTGCTGGGTGCCTCGCCATGGGCCGGCGCTACGGGTGCGGCCGGCGCCTCGAGCGCGCTGGTGCACAAGCAGCGCTTCGTCGAGCAGTTGCTGTCCGATTCGCCGATGGTCCGGCGTATCGAGAACAGCGGCAATGCACAGGCCCTCGCGTACCTGAACAACGCCCTGGCCCAGCGCAAGCTGGCGGGCGAGCGGCTGTCGGCCGGCGCGAACGCGGACGCCGAGCGCGCGCTGAACGAGGCCATCCTGAACGTGGGTCGGGCCCGTCAGCTCGTGCCGGAGGACGTCAATCGGGCGGTGTTCGAACGGGTTCGGCTGGCCCGGCTGATGACCGGAGTCGACTCCTTGCGGGCGAACTACGAGCGCACGCTGCGTCAGGGGCGGGCCTCGACGTCATCGACCCTGCCCGAGGACCCGGAACTCGAGCGCATCGATGCGCTGATCCAGGATGCCCACGGACTGGCCAGCGCCGAGAAGCTGACCGACGCGATGCGCGCGCTGGAGAACGCCGAGCACGGGCTGCTGGTGGCGTTGAACCGGGTGCTGGGCAGCAAGACGCTGCGGTACGCCGAACGTTTCGACACGCCCGCCGAGGAGTACGCGTACGAGGTGCAGCGCAACGCGAGTTACGTCGAACTCGTGCCGGTGGCCATCCACGAGTACCGACCGGACGCCGAGGCGCTGCGGCAGATGAACCGGTTGGTCGACCGCAACCGCGCTCACCGCCACCAGGCGGAGGAGCTGGCGGCGCGCCGCGACTGGCGGGGTGCCTTGCGCGCGGTGCGCGCGGGAACCGCCGACGTGCAGCGCGCACTGTCCGTCGCGGGTCTGCAGGTGCCGCGAGAAGGTGACGAAGGAAAGTCCGATTGAGGTCGATCGCAGTGGAAGGACGCGCATGAACGCGTTGATGAGCCGTGGCCTGTGCCACGCAGGGGTGGTGCTGTCGTTGATGGTCTCGTCCGCCTGGGTTCACGCCCAGGGCAGCAGTGCCGCGGCGCCCGCGCCCACCGCCACGGCGGCGTCCGCGCCAGCCTCCGGCACGATCGATCGAGCGCGGCTGGAGGCCCGGTTGGCCGCGGTCGGTGTGCTGATCGATCAATCCAGCGCCGCCCGGCAGATCGAGAGCAGTCGCGATGCGCGAGCGGCCGACCTGCGCAACCGCGCGCGCGAGATCTATCTGCAGGCCGGCGCCGCGTTCAAGGCCGGCGAACTGGAACGGGCGTCGCGGCTGCTGCCCGAGGCGAGCGCGAAGATGTTCGAGGCCGTCCGTCTGGCGGCGCCCGAGCAGGTGACCCAGGACAAGGTGCGGGCGGATTTCGACGCGCGGATGGAGAGCGTGCGCTCCCTGCTGGCCGCGCAGCGCCGCATCGCGGCCGAGAAGCAGGGCACGCCCGGCGCCCGCGAGGCGACGGCCACGGTCGAGCGCCTGGCCAACGAAGCGCGCGACCTCGCGCAGGCCGACAAGATGGCGGACGCCCGAAACCGGCTGGATCAGGCCTACTACGTCGCCAAGGCGGCGATCGGCTCGATGCGCAGCGGCGACACCCTGGTGCGAAGCCTGCTGTTCGCCACCCGCGAAGAGGAGTTTCGCTACGAGCTCGATCGCAACGACACCCACCGGATGCTGATCCGCATGCTGCTCGACGAGAAGCGGGCCAACGCCAACGTCGATGCGATGGTCCGACGCTCGCTGGAGCGCGCGGGCCAGTTGCGCACCCAGGCCGACGAGGCCTCGACCAAGGGCGACTACCCGGGGGCGATCCGGCTGCTGGAAGACTCCACCGCCGAGCTGGTTCGCGCGATCCGCGGCGCCGGCGTGTTCATTCCGGGATGAGCGCGTGGCTGGTCGACGCGAGCCTGCGGGGCACGGCGTCGGCCGCGCTTCAGGGGCGGTGCGTCGCCGTGCTGTGCCGGTGGTTCCTGGTGGTGTTGCTCGCCGGCTCGTGGTGCGCGGGGGCCGAGGCGCAGACCCGACGCTGGGATCCCCTGGCCAAGGATGGCGTGCACGATCCGACGAATCCCGGCCTGTCCCGGCTGCAGGAGCCCGGGCAGGCGCTCTCCAAGCTCGCGCCCGATTCCGCCGGCAACCAGGTGCGCTGGGTGGAGGCACTCGAGCGCGGGCAGATCCAGCCGCGCGCCAACATCCGGCCCGGCACGAAGGTCGAGGTGAAGGAAGGCGACATCCTGCTGAACCTGCGGGGCGGCACGCCGATCGTGCGCTTCCCCCATCGCCAGCACACCCTGTGGCTCGATTGTTCGAACTGCCACGACCACCTCTTCAAGCCGCAGGTGGGGGCGAACAAGCTGAGCATGATGGCCATCCTGCAGGGCGAACAATGCGGGGTGTGCCACGGCGCGGTCGCGTTTCCGCTGACCGAGTGCAACCGGTGCCACAGCGTGCCGCGCCGCGCCGCCGCACCCGCGGTGGCGAAATGAGGCATTGGGCGCGCTTCCTGTCGCGCCGGCGGCTCGCGCGGGGCCGATCCGCGCGGCCCGCGTGCGCATGGCGCAAGCCGCTCGGCCTGGCGATCGCCGCCTGCCTCGGGTTGACCGCGCCCGCGCCCGCCGAATACGCCGATGTCGTGATCAACCGCCGCTCGGACAAGGAAGGCGTGCGTCCGGTGGTGTTCCCGCACTGGTTCCACCGGATCCGCTTTCGCTGCAAGGTCTGCCACTTCGAGCTCGGGTTCAAGATGCGCGCCGGGTCCAACGACATCCGGATGGACGACATCATCAACGGGCGCTACTGCGGCCTGTGCCACAACGGCGACATCGCCTGGAGCGCCGACCAGTGCGACCTGTGCCACTCGGGCAAACCCGGGCTGCGCACCGGGATCTACGGGGGGCACGAGACCATGGGGCCGGGACGATGGTGATCGCCTGCCGGCCCTCCACCCGCGCGCTGCTCGCGGGACTGGTCATCGCGTTCGTCGCCGGTTGCGCCGCGATGATCGAGGAGGCCAGCCGGGGACCGGCGCCGGCCGCGCCGGTGGGCCCTGTCACGCTGGTGCCTTACCTGAACCTGCGCGAGGGCATGCTGACCGATCGACTCGATCCGGCCGGCCTCGCGCGGCCCGGCCCCGCGCTGTCGCCGGCGCGCCTGCTGCGTCCGGTGGCCGTGGCCGCGCGCGAGCCCGACCTGCTCGTGGCGGACGCCGCCGCCGGCGTGGTGTATCGGATCGATCCGGCCACGCGACTGTGGGTCCGGTTGCCGCAGGCACCGGTGCAGGAGGGCGTGCGGATGCGCCTGGGCGTGGACCGGGTCCTGCACCTGCTCGAGCGCCACAGCGGACGGATCGCGCGGGTGCTGCCCGATGGGCGCCCACTGGCGCCGGTGACGATGCCCGCGCTCGAGATGGCGCGAGCGGTCGATCTGGCCGTCGAAGAGCCGTCAGGCGCGGTGTGGCTGGCCGATGGCCTGCAGCGGCAACTCGCCCGCCTGTCCCCGTCCGCCGGCGCGTGGCAGGTCCTGTCGTTGCGCGCCGAGCCGGCCTTGCAGCCGCGGACGATCGAGCGCATCGCGATCGGGCCGCGACAGGTCTACCTCTCGGACCCGCAATGCGCGTGCGTGTGGATCGTGGGGTTCCAGGGGGATGTGCTCGGGCGGATCACACCCACCGGATCGGGCGTGGTCGCCGCGATGGCCATCGACGCCGAAGGCCGCCTGTACGCGGCCGATCCCGTCGGCCGCGAGATCCGCGTGCTGGTTGACGGACGCGTGGTGCAGTCGATCAGCTACCGCTCGCTCGGCGTCTTCGAGATCGCCGACCTCCAGGGCGCGGGCGGGGTGATGTGGATCGTCGACCCCGTGGGTGCCCAGGTGGAAGGCCGCCGCATCGTGCCCCGGACCTTGCGGGGCGGCGCGTCGTGACGCGGCCTGGCAGGGCGACACGGGGGCTGGTGGTCGCGTGCCTCGCGGCGCTGCTGCTCGGCGCGTGCGCCGCGCCCGCGCCCCGTCGTCTGCACTTCGGCGTGGACGAGGCCCCCGAAGGCCCGCGCCTGATGTGGCCGCAACCCCCCGAGGTGCCCCGCTATCTCTACGCGGGAGAACTGGTCGGCGAGGCGAACTTCCGGGTGATCGGCGAAGCCCCGGAGTCCCGCCTGACCCAGGCGTGGCGCTGGCTGGCCGGCATCACCGGTGAATCGTCCCGTCCCGTCGTGCTCCAGCGGCCGCAGACGGGATCGGTCGACGCGCGGGGCCGCATCCTGGTGGCCGACACCAGCCGCCAGGCCGTGTTCGTGTTCGACCCGGTGGCGGGCGCACTGCAGGTCTGGGATCAGGCCCAGCCCGGACGGCGCTTCGTCAATCCGGTGGCGGTGGCGCCGGTCCCGGGCGGGGGGGCGCTGGTCACCGACGCCACCCTGGGGGTCGTGGCCCGGTTGTCGGCGGCGGGCGACCCCATCGGCCATTTCGGGGCGGGGGGGCTGCAGCGTCCGACCGGCCTGGCGATCGATCCGCGCGATGGGCGGGTCTTCGTGGCCGACACACAGGCCCACGACATCAAGGTGTTCGATGGAGCGGGGCGGTGGCTCGCCACCTGGGGGCGGCGCGGCGAGGCGCCCGGCGAGTTCAACTACCCGACGCACCTGGCCTGGGCGGCCGGCGAGCTCTACGTGACCGACACGATGAACCACCGCGTCCAGGTGCTCGACGGGCAGACGGGCCAGGCGCGACGCCGTGTCGGCGAACGCGGGCTCGCGGTGGGCAACCTGGTGCGGCCCAAGGGCGTCTCGGTGGACTCCCAGGGCAACGTCTACATCGTCGAGTCGTACTACGACCATCTGCTCGTGTTCGACAAGCTCGGCCGCTTCCTGATGGGCATCGGAGGCGTGGGGCAGGGCTCGGGTCGCTTCTACCTGCCGTCGGGCGTGTGGACCGATGCGCGCGACCGGGTGTTCGTCGCCGACACGTTCAACGGCCGGATCACGATCTTCCAGTTCCTCGGGGGAGGCGCCGATGGCGAGCTCTGAGCCGAGGAGGCGTCGTATCGGCCGCTGGTGGTGGGTCGGGCTCGCGCTGTGGCTGGCGGGTCTGTCGGTGCTGCACGCGGCCCGGGTGTCCGACGTGCGCGGCACGCGGCACAACCTGTCAGCCACCTCCGGCAACACCACGCGTGCCACCAACGAGACCCAGGTCTGCGTGTTCTGCCACACGCCGCACGCCGCCACCGACCGCGACGGCCAGGGCAACCCGGTGACCACGCCCCTGTGGAACCGACGGCTGTCGGGGGCGACGTACACGCCCTACACCTCGAGCTCGCTCGACGCGAACGTGATCCAGGGCTCGCTCGATCAGCCCGGCGGCAGTTCGAAGCTATGCCTGTCGTGCCACGACGGCACGCTGGCGATCGGCAACGTCAACGTGTTGAACGGACAGGGCAGCGCCACCACCGAGGGCACGGTGAACATCCCGATGACCGGCACCGGTCCGGGCGGCACGATGCCCCAGGGGGCGGGCAGCACCAGCGGTTTCACCCGGCACCTGGGGGTGGATCTGACCAACGACCACCCGATCTCGCTCACCTATACCGGCACGCTCGCGCAGCGCGACGGCGAACTGCGCACGCTCGACGCGAACCAGCGTCACCCGGCCGGCAGCGGCACGGTGATCGGCGTGCGCGCGCCGGGCTACAAGCCCCTGCTGCCCCTGGAGCCCACCGGCGCGGGCGGGGCGGGGCAGATCCAGTGCGCCACCTGCCACGACCCCCACCTGCGCGAAACCGACAGCAGCAAGGGCAATCAGAAGTTCCTGCGCCAGAACCGGTTCCAGGAGGCCCAGCCCTCGTCGTCGCTGGACACCGCGAACGACATCGTCTGCCTGTCGTGCCACGACAAGATGCTGGGCGCGGGCACCTGGGCGTTCTCCGCGCACGCGAACAGCCAGGTGGCCACGCAGACCTACACCACCACCGCGGCCGCGCAGCGTGAGTTCCCGGCCAACCTGCCGGTGTGGAAGGCCTCCTGCCTGAACTGCCACGACACGCACACCGTGCAGGGCGCGCGCCGCCTGCTGCGCGAAGGCACCGACAGCACCGCCGTGCCCAAGACCGGCGGCAATCCCGCGCTCGAGCAGACCTGCTACCAGTGCCACACCACCTCCGCGCAGAGCGCGATTACGCCCACCACGACGGTCCCCGACATCCGCAGCGACTTCAACCTGCTGCGCCACATGCCGATCACCTCGACCGAGCAGCCGGCGGGCGAGGAACGCCACAGCGTGGGGGGGCAGTTCAGCGACGCGGGCTTCATCGATTGCACCGGCCCGTCGAACCGGTGTGGCGCCGATCTGGTCGAGTCTCGGGCCAATCTCGGCCTGGGCGATCACAACCGTCGGCACGCGGAATGCAGCGATTGCCACAACCCGCACCGTGTCGTGAAGTTCCGATCGTTCCTGGGCAACCCGGCCGGCAGCCTGTCGGGTCCGCCCGATCCCGCCGGCACCCACCGCCACGATGACGCCACCGGCTACACGCACACCAACCTCGCGTCGGGCGTGCTGCGGGGGAGCTGGGGCGTGGAGCCGATCTACGGAACGGCCTCCTTCCACGACCTGCCCACCGGCTACGCGGTCAAGCGCGGTGATCCGGGCAACAGCACCGACTCGTCGGCGAGCGCGCCCTACGTCACCCGCGAGTACCAGGTCTGCCTGAAGTGCCATTCGGACTACGGCTACAGCGACAACAACGTGTATCCGGTGGGCAATCGGCCGGTGCCGGGTGCCCCGGGAACGCCCGCGGGCACGAACAACCTGCAGCAGTACACGAACCAGGCCCGGGAGTTCCAGGCGCCCACGCTGCACCGGGGCCAGACCACCACCACGGACTCCGGTGCCGGGGCGCAGTACACGACGAACAACCACCGCTCCTGGCATCCGGTGATCGACAGCACCGGGCGCACCGGCACGATCCGCGGCAACGGCACGAACATCAGCAATCGTTGGAACCTGCCCTGGCGCAACGCGGTGGGCGCGCAGACGATGTACTGCACCGATTGCCACGGGTCCGGGGTGTCCGCGAGCACCTCCGTGGTCCCGAACGGCGGCGAGAACGGCAGCCCCTGGGGGCCACACGGCTCGGACAACAACTTCATCCTGAAGGGGCTTTGGAACACGTCGACCGGCACCGGGCAGGCCGCCAATGGCCTGTGCTTCAAGTGCCACAACTACGACAACTACACCGGACAGACCGAAGCCCGCACCGGCTTCTGGATCTCCTCCGGACCCAGCTCGGGCAAGGACGGGCACAAGGTGCACCGGGACAAGATCGATGGCAATCGGATCCGCTGCAACTGGTGCCACGTCGCCGTGCCGCACGGCTGGAAGAACAAGGCCTTCCTGGTGAACCTGAACGACGTCGGACCGGAGGCGGGGCAGACGGCAGGCACGGAAGTCCGGCGCAACACCAGCACGCCGTACAACCAGGGCCCTTACTACATGAACTCGATGCTCAAGGTCCTGAACTTCCGGCCGAGCGGCCAGTGGGTGGACACCGCCTGCGGTTCGCGCGCGAAGACCACCGCGGGACAGTCGGACGCGAACGGCCGTGACTGGATGCGCAACGGGAACGAGGCATGCACGAATCCACCGTGAGACCGGCCGTGGCCGCGCCGCGGCGAGAGGCGGGCACGATCGCCCGGGCGCTCCTCTCGCGGCTGGCCAGCACGCGGGTGTCCCTGGTGGCGATCGCCTGGCTGGCGGTCGCCGTCGCCTGGCGATTCGAGACCGACGCGTCGGCCACGGCGTTGCTGGCGGCGCCCTGTGCGCTGACGATCGCCAATCTGCTGGCCGCGATGGCGCTGCGGCCGGTGTTCCGGGTGCACACGGCGTTGCTGGTGTTCCACGTCTGCCTGGTCGTGATCGTGGCCGCGTTGTTCGTCGGACGGATGACGTACTTTCGGGGCCAGGCCGAGGTGGCCCAGGGCGAGTCCTTCGCGGGTCAGCTGATCGACGCGCAGGCCGGCCCCTGGAACGACGGGGGCGTGCGTCGGCTGCGCTTCACGAACGAGGGCTTCGAGATCGACTACGCACCGGGCCGTCGCCGCGCCGACACCCGCCATCGGGTGCGCTGGAGCGAGGGCGGCGAGGTCCGGGAGGCGGTGATCGGGGACGACACGCCCCTGGTGCTCGGCGGCTACCGCTTCTACACCACGCCGAACAAGGGCTTCGCGCCGCGCCTGCTGTGGTCGCCGTCGCGCGGTGAACCCAGTCTGGGCACGGTCCATCTGCCGCCGTATCCGGTCTACGAGAGCGCCCAGGCGGTGCAGTGGCAACCGCCGGGCCTCGGGCGTGAGCTGACGATCGAGCTTCTCATCGACGAGACCCTGATCGATCCCGAGCGGGCCTCGCGCTTTCGGCTGCCCTCCCGGCCCCGGCTGCGGGTGATCGACGGCGCGACGCAGTGGGAACTCGCGCCGGGCGAATCGCTCAGCCTGCCCGAGGGCAGCCTGCGCTTCGAGCGTCTGGTCACCTGGATGGGCTACGCGATCGATCACGACCCGGCCGCGGCCTGGCTGCTGGCCGCGAGTGTGATCGCCTGCCTGAGCATCGGATGGCACACCCTCGCGCACTGGCGAGCCCGGCCCTGGAATCCCGCATGACCCTCGAATCGACTTCCTTGTGGGCGGCGCTGATCGCGCACGTATTGGCCGGCACGTTCGCGATCGTCGCGTTGCTGCTGCGACGTGACGCGGTGCGCTGGGTGCTCGGCCTGATGGGCACCGGCCTGGCGCTGCACACGCTCTCGCTCGGGCTGCGCTGGGATCGTGTGGGCCACGGCCCCTTCATCACGATGTTCGAGATCCTGTCCTCGAACATCTGGAGCCTCACGCTGGCGGTGTTCCTGGTGGTCTGGCGAATGCCGGCGGTTCGCGCGATCGCGGCGTTCGTCACGCCGGTCCTCTTCCTGATGATGGGCTGGCTGCTGGTGGCCAATCCGGCCGATGGCCACTTCCCGCCCACCTATCGGACGGTCTGGCTCTACGTGCACATCGGTTTCGGCAAGGTCTTCCTCGGCGCGGTGCTGGTGTCGGTGGGCCTGTCGGCCATCATCCTGGGGCGGTCGATTCCCGCGGTGCGCGCCCGGCTCGCGGCGCTGCCGGCCAGCGAGCGGCTGGACGATCTCTCGTTCCGGTTCATGGCGATCGCGATCGTGTTCGAATCGTTGATGCTCGTCTCCGGGGCGATCTGGGCGCAGGACGCGTGGGGCCGTTACTGGTCGTGGGATCCGCTGGAGACCTGGGCGCTGCTCACCTGGCTGTTCCTCGCGTTCGCGCTGCACGTGCGGCTCGCGATGCCGGTGGCGCCTCGGGTGGGCGCCCTGATGGTGCTCAGCGTGTTCGCGCTGGCCTTCCTCACCTTCTTTGGCATCCCGTTCGTGTCGGTCTCGCCGCACAAAGGGGCGGTGTGATGCGCGCCGACGTCCGGTCACCGGTCGAGGCGTCGGCGCTCGACCCGATCGCGCGGCTCGCCGGCGACCCGATCGCCAGGGCCTGGCTCGCCTGGGCGGTGGGGTCGCTGGGCGCCGGTGCGGCCTTCGCCGCGATCGTCGTGCTGGGGCGTGTGGTGGGGCCGATCGCCGGCGTCGATGGGTCGGGGCTCTTCCGGCCGGCCCTGGTGATGCACGTGAACCTGGCCACGCTCGCCTGGATGGGCTGCCTGTCGGCGGCCTGGTGGCACGCGCTGCGGCCCTCGTCGTCGGGGCCCGATCGACTCGCGCCGCGACTGGCCGGTCTTGGCATCGTGGGCATGGTGGCCGCGTGGGCGCAGGCGCCCGAACCGGTGCTCTCGAACTACGTGCCGGTGCTCGATCATCCGGTGTTCATCGGCGCGCTCGGGGCCGTGTTGTTGGCCAGCGGGTGGGCGGCGGCGCGCGCGTGCCGTTGGCGGCGCGGCGATCCCCCGTGGCGGCTGGCCTGGCGTGCGGCGGCGCTCGCGTACCTCATCGCGCTGGGTGTGCTGCTCGCCAGTGCCGGACACCTCTGGCGCTCGCCGGTTGACGGAGGGTGGCCGGCGATTGCCGAGGTGCTGTTCTGGCCTTTCGGTCACTCGCTGCAGTTCGTGTTCGTGCTGCTCACGATGGGTGCGTGGGCGTGGGTGTGTCGGGACCGGCTGGGTGCCGGTCGGTGGGCGCGCGGCGCGATCGCCCTGGCGGTGCTGCCGGCGTTCGGTGTGCCGGTGCTGCTGGCCGCCGCGGCCGGCGATCCGTCGGCGGTGCGGGAGCCGCTGACGCGGCTGATGCAGCTCGGGGCGTGGCCGGGGGCGGTGGTGCTGATCCTCGCTTGCGCCGGTCGACGCCCGACGCGACACGGCCCGACGGATGTCGAGGGCCTGGGTGTGGCGTTCGCCTCGATGGCGCTGTTCCTGGGGGGCTTGTGCCTGGGCGCGGCGATCCGTGGCAACACCACGATGGTTCCGGCGCACTACCACGGCACCGTGGGCGCGGGCACCTTGATGGGCATCGCGCTGGTGCTGCAGGCCTGGCGTCGGCGCTCGGCGGACCTGCACCAGGCGCACGGTGGGCGGGTGCGTCCCGACACCCGCCAGCGGATCGACCGGCTGATCGTGATCGGCTACGCCTTGGGCTTCGTGCTGCTGATCCTCGGCCTGGCGATCGCGGGTTCGCAGGCGGTGCCGCGCAAGGCGATCGGGCTGAACGCGGCCGATGGGCATCGTGTCGGTGCCGCGATCGCGATGGGCCTGGGCGCCACGCTGGCGATCGCCGCGATCGGCGCGCTCGCCCTGCGCGGTGTCGTGCTCGGGGTGCACGCCGCACGGTCGACGGCCTCGCGTGCGCCGAAGGCGTCGCGCTCGGTCGATCGGCGCTGGCGTCGCGCCGCGGGCACCGTGCTGGCGGTGGCCCTGATCGGCGCGGTGCTCGCGCCCTGGATCGGTTCGTCGTCCTCGGGCACGGTGGTCGCGAAGGCCGGGCCGCCGTTGAGCGGTGTGGCGGCTGAGATCGACACCCGCTTCCGCCAAGGGGTGGTGATGCTGCACGCGCGCCAGCACGAGCACGCGGTCACCGCCTTTCATCGGGTGCTGGTGCTCGATCCGAGCATGCCCGAGGCGCACGTGAACCTCGGCTTCGCCCTGCTGGGTCTGGGGCGGGCCCGCGAGGCGCGCGACTTCTTCGAATCGGCGATCGACCTGCGCCAGGAGCAGTTGAACGCCTACTACGGCCTGGCGATGGCGCTCGAATCGATGGACGACCTGCCGGGCGCGGTGGGCGCGATGCGCACCTACACGCACCTGGCCAGGGCCGACGACCCCTATCTCGCCAAGGCCCGTTCGGCGCTGTGGGAATGGGAGCAGCGCCTGCCCCGCGGCCGCCGCTGACCCATGGGCCGGTGCCAGCATTGGGACGACCGGCGCCCAGCATTCCCGAGCACGAGAATCCCGACCCCCACCGGCGAGGGCTTTGCGCCCGGACCTGTGCTCCCGGACAGCGGAACCGCCGTGGCACAGCGATTGCTTGATGGACGGGATCGAACGCCCAGGATCTCCATGAGCCCCTTGCCCCGCCGATTGCCGACACCGGTCCCCTCAGGGGCCGCCAGCGGGACTTTGTCGCGGGTGATCGCATGATCCCCGAGACCGGACACCTGTCGCTGATCGTCGCGCTCACGCTGGCGCTGGTGCAGGGCGTGCTCGCGCTGCTGGGCGCCGCGCGCGGTGACGCCCGGATGATGGCGGTTGCCCGACCCACCGCCCAGGGCACGGGCCTGTTCGTCCTGATCGCCTTCGTCTGCCTCGCCTGGTCGTTCGCCAACAACGACTTCAGCGTCCAGTACGTGGTGCAGCACTCGAACACCAAGCTGCCGGTGCAGTACCGGCTGGCCGCGGTCTGGGGCGGACACGAGGGCTCGCTGCTGCTGTGGGTCTTCCTGCTGACGGCCTGGGGCGTGGCGGTGTCGCTCGCCAGCGGCACGTTGCCCGATACGCTCGTCGCGAGGGTGCTCGGGGTGATGGGCCTGGTCAGCGCCGGCTTCCTGATCTTCCTGCTGTTCGCCTCCAACCCCTTCGTGCGAAGCCTGCCGGCGCCGGGCGAAGGCCGCGACCTGAATCCGCTGCTGCAAGACCCGGGCATGATCTTCCACCCGCCCTTGTTGTACATGGGCTATGTCGGCTTCTCGGTGGTGTTCGCCTTCGCGATCGCCGCGCTGCTCGACGGCCGGCTCGACGCGGCCTGGGCACGATGGTCGCGTCCGTGGACCACCGCCGCCTGGGTGTTCCTCACGCTGGGCATCGCGCTGGGCAGCTACTGGGCCTATTACGAGCTGGGCTGGGGGGGCTGGTGGTTCTGGGACCCGGTCGAGAACGCGTCGTTCATTCCGTGGTTGATCGGCACGGCGCTGATCCACTCGCTCGCGGTCACCGAGAAGCGCGGCGCGTTCAAGGCCTGGACGGTGCTGCTCGCGATCTTCGCGTTCTCGATGAGCCTGATGGGCACCTTCCTCGTGCGCTCCGGCGTGCTGACCTCGGTTCACGCGTTCGCCACCGACCCGAAACGCGGCATCTTCATCCTGGTCTTCCTGGCGGTGGTGATCGGCGTCTCGCTCGTGCTGTTCGCGTGGCGCGCGCCGCAACTGAGCCGCGGCGGCGTCTTCGAGCCGGTCTCGCGCGAGTCGATGCTGTTGCTGAACAACGCGCTGTTCTCGGTGACGGCCGCGGCGGTGATGCTGGGCACGCTGTACCCGTTGGCGCTCGATGCGCTCGGCCTGGGCAAGCTCTCGGTGGGACCGCCGTACTTCGAGGCGGTGTTCGCGCCGCTGATCGCGCCGGCCGTGTTGCTGATGGGGGTCGGTCCGCTCGCCCGATGGAAGTCCGCGCGGGCCGGTGAGCTGCTGCACCGGATGCGCTGGGCGGGGCTGGCGGCGGTGGTGGCCTGCGTGGCGGTGCCGATCGCGCTGGGGCGCTGGAGCCCCTGGATCGCGCTGGGCTTCCTGCTGGCCGCCTGGGTCATCGCGGGTTGCCTGACCGATTTCGCCGAGCGGGTTCGGGGCCGGCGGATGGCGAGCTGGCCGCAGGTGCTGCCGCGCGCCTGGGTCGGATTCACGCTGACGCACCTGGGTGTCGCGGTGTTCGTGCTCGGCGTCACGGTTTCCAAGGGCTACGGCACCGATCTGGACACGCGTCTGCAGGTGGGCCACACCGTCGAACACGCGGGTCATCAGTTCCGCTTCGAGGCGATCAACGAGGTCAAGGGCGAAAACTACCTCGCGGCCCGTGCCACGATCGTCGCGTCACGCGACGGGACCACCGTCGCCACGCTGCATCCCGAGAAGCGCCTGTATCTCGCGCAGCGCATGCCGATGACCGAGGCCGCGATCGACGCCGGTCTCACCCGGCACCTGTACGTGTCGCTGGGCGAGGCGATTTCGCCCGACACCTGGGTGGTGCGCGTCTATCACAAGCCCCTGATCGGCTGGATCTGGGGAGGATGCCTGTTGATGGCGATCGGTGGCGCGCTCGCCGCCTCCGACCGTCGCTATCGACTGGCCCGGCGACAGGCGACCCCGATCGCCGGGAATCCCTCCACGCTCGCGGTCCCGCGATGAAGCTGTCCTGGCGGTTCGCGGTTCCCCTGGCGGGCTTCGCGCTGGTGCTCGTGCTGCTCGGCGCCGGGCTCTCGCTGCGTCCGCGCGAGGTGCCGTCGCCGCTGATCGGCAAGCCCGCGCCCGTCTTCCAGCTGCAGCAGCTGCATGCGGCTGATCGCGCCTTCGGCCCGGCCGAGATGCGCGGCAAGGTGTGGTTGCTCAACGTGTGGGCGTCGTGGTGCGTGTCCTGCCGGGTCGAGCACCCGGTGCTGATGGACCTGGCCCGCGAGGGCTCGGTGCCGCTGCTCGGGTTGAACTACAAGGACGCGCCGGACAAGGGGGTCGCCTGGCTCGACCAGCACGGCAATCCCTACGCGCTGTCGGTGGTCGATCGCGACGGCCGCGTCGGACTCGACTACGGCGTCTATGGCGTTCCCGAGACCTTCGTGATCGACCGGCGCGGGGTGATCCGGCACAAGGTGATCGGCCCGCTGACCCGCGAAGTGCTCGACAAGACCGTGATGCCGCTGGTGAGGGAACTGGTTCGTGAGGGCTGACGTGCGGCGGTGGTCCGGCTGGGTTCGCGGGTTCCTCGGGTGTTGTGCGGTGATGGCATCGACGCTCTGGGCACAGTCGGGGACCGTGTTGCCCGCACCGGCGGCGGCGCCCGCGGCAGCGAGCGCGCCGGTGCCGGCCGGCGGCGGGGTCGGCGACGCCGCGTTCGAGCGTCGTGTGATGCGGCTGGCCGATCTGCTGCGCTGCCTGGTCTGCCAGAACCAGACGATTGCCGATTCGAACGCGGAACTCGCCAACGACTTGAAGAACCAGATCCGCGAACAGCTGCGCCAGGGGCGGACCGAAGAGCAGATCGTGCAGTTCATGGTCGAGCGCTACGGCGACTTCGTGCTCTACAAGCCACCGCTGAAGACCACCACCGCGCTGTTGTGGTTCGGCCCGGTCTTGCTGATCCTGGGCGCCACGGTGGTGGTCGTGCTCATGGTCCGCCGCCGGCCCGTGGCGGCAGCTCCGGCCCTCGATGAGCAGCAGAACCAGGCGGTGGACCGCCTGCTGTCCGATCCGCCGAAGGAGGGCGCATGACCACTTTCGTCGTCGTCGGCTGCCTGTTGGTGGCCGCTGCCCTGCTGTTCGTGCTGCCGCCGCTGTGGAATCGCCAGTCGCCGCGGAGTTCGGGCATCGAGGTGCCCGCGGCCAACGCCCTGGTGTTGCGCGAACAGCTCAACGAACTCGACCGGCAGCTGATCGAAGGGCAGATCGCGCCGGCCGAGCACGCGGAAGCGAGCGCGGAGATCCGGCGTCGGGTGCTCGAGGGGGCCGACTCTCCGGCGGCGCCCCTGCCGCGGGCGCCCTGGCGGGCGCGGCCCCTGGCCGCGGGCCTGGCGGTGGCCGTGCCGGCTGCGGTGATCGGTCTGTACCTCTGGCTGGGCGATCCGGCCGGGCTGGATCCGGCGAAGGTGGCACCCGCGGCCGGGGGCAACCATGCGCTGACCCGAGAGCAGGTGGCCGCGATGGTCGAGCGGCTGGCGACTCGGCTGCGCTCGCAGCCCGACGACTTCGATGGCTGGGTGATGCTCGCGCGGTCGCGATCGGCGCTGGGCGAGTACGGTCCGTCGGCCCAGGCCTGGGGACGCGCCGCGGCCTTGCGCCCCAGCGACGCCAGCTTGTTGGCCGAACAGGCCGACGCGCTCGCGATGGCGCGTGGCCGCCGGCTGGCCGGGGAGCCCGAAGCGCTCGTGCTCAAGGCGCTCGCGGTCGATGGCAACCATCCCAAGACGCTCGCACTGGCCGGGTCGGTGGCCTTCGAGAAGGGCGACTATCGCCAGGCGATCGTGCACTGGCGCAAGCTCGCCGAGGTCGCGCCCCCCGGATCCGACTTCGCGCGTTCGATCCAGGGCAGCATCGAGGATGCCGAGCGGCGCCTGCAAGGCGGTGCCGGCGGTGTCGCGGCAGGCGCGGGCGGACCCGCTGGCGGCACGGCCGCGGCGGCGGGCGGCGGGCAGGCCTTGCCCGCGGGCACCGCCCCCCGTGCCGACGCCAGCGCGGCGTCCGCCGGTGCGCTCAGCGGCACGGTCGAGATCGCCCCGGAATTGGCCGCGTCGGTCAGGGCGGGCGACACGTTGTTCGTGATTGCCCGGCCGGCCGACGGCGGCCGGGTGCCGATCGCGGTCAGCAAGGTGCCGGTGGGAGCGTTCCCGATGCGTTTCCGGCTCGACGACAGCCACGCGATGAATCCGGCACAACGGCTCTCGCAGGCCGGTTCGGTGGTGCTGGTGGCGCGGATCTCCCGGGCGGGAGCCCCGATCGGGCAGAGCGGCGACCTCGAAGGCGCGAGCGCGCCGCTGGCGATCGGCACGGGCGGGGTCGCGCTGCGCATTGACAGACGGCTGCCCTGACGGTCCACTGCGGATCGGATCGCCCGGGCGTCAGCCCTTTGCGTGGGCTCTCGGTCGGTCGATTCTTCGCCGGTGGGGGTCGGGAAACATGCGCGCGTGGTGGTCGGGGTGTGGTCTGCTGTGGTTGATGTGGTTGGGCGCGAGCCCGGCGTGCGCGAACGACACCGAGGCGTTGCGGGCGGCCACCGATGAAGCGCGCCGGGTGACCGATGCCCTGATCACGCAGGTTCGCGGCGAACTCACGCGGGCGCTGGAGAGCAGCGGGCCGCTTCGCGCGATCGTCGTCTGCAAGTACAGCATGCCGGAGATCGCCTCGAACGTGTCGCGCCGCCACGGCTGGAAGGTCTCCCGAGTCACCTTGAAGCCGCGCAATCCCGCGCTGGGCATGCCGGACGCCTGGGAGCAGCGCATCCTGTTGCAGTTCGAGCAGGCGGCCGCGAAGGGCGATCGGCCGGGGCCTCTCGAACATTCGGAGATCGTCTCGGAGCCGGCGGGCCGGTACTTCCGTTACCTGCGGGCCTTGCCGATGGCGCCGCTGTGCCAGACCTGCCACGGCACACCGGAGCAGATCTCGGAGGCGGTTCGCGCGCAGTTGGCGATCGAGTACCCGATGGATCGGGCGGTCGGCTACAGGGCGGGGCAGGTTCGTGGCGCGGTGTCGATCAAGCGTCCCTGGGAGTGAGCGGCGGGCTGGGGTAATACCCACGCCTGGGTGATATCCACCACCTTAGTGGGGGCTTTCACCCGATGAACGGCGCCGCGATGTCGTGGGATGCAGCGGCCGGGTCAGCGTTCTCCGAGAAAGGCCTGCGCGGCGACGTGTCCGGCGCCGGCCGCCCGACGGATCCATTTCATCGCCTCGGCTTCGTCGCGATGGACACCGGTGCCCGCCATGAAGAGCAGCCCGAGGTAGTACTGCCCGTCGGGCACGCCGCGGCGTGCGGACTCGAACAGCCAGCGCGCGGCGTCCTGATCCGCGTCCGGTGAGTGGCGCGGGGGGCCGTGACCCAGCAGGTTCATGCGACCCAGCCAGAACATCGCCAGCGGATCGCCCTGGCCGGCGGCCAGCAGGAAGAGGCGATACGCCTGGTCGTCGTCCTCGGGCACGCCCTGGCCATGGTAGTGCAGCAGTGCCAGCTGGGTGGAGGCGGCGGCATCTCCCTGCGCGCTCAGGCGCTGCAGGACCGGCACCGCGCGAGTGGGCTGTCCCGCCGCGATGTCGTCGAGTGCGGCGCGAAGCGCCGCCGACACCGTGGGCGCGCCAGCCGTGCCCCCCTCCGCGGGGGGCGCCGATCGGGCGCTCGGGGCCGACCCCGCCGCCACCTGGGCCGAGGCTGGTGCCGACGAGGCCAGAACGAACAGACCGATCGCGCCCGCGAAGGCCCGCAGGGCGGAACGGGGCGCGCGGTGGCTCATCGATCGTCGAGGGCAGGGCATCGTCGGGCGTGAGGCAATTCACACAAAGTGGCCTTATTGCGATGCAAGAAGCGTACCGGGCATGGAATTCGCTACGACACTGAGACGTTGTCCCGGTAGATTCCTTCGGGCTGATTCCCCATGAAGCTGAGCGACATTCCCATCGTGGCGTCAGCGCCCGCCGGTCCGGCGCCGGCGCCCGCGTCGGCCGTGCCCCCGAACGCATCGACCGGGGCGGGGGCGGCCCACGAGCGGCCGGTGGTGGCCCAGAGCCTGCGCCGAAAGGCGGTGATCGTCTTCTCCTGCCTGGTGGCCTATGTCACCGCGGTCGGCGTGTACCTGTACAGCGAACGCGACGAGCTCGTGTCGGCGGTGCACGCCCTCGAGGCGGTCCACCAGGACCACGAACTGCTCACCCGGGTGAGCGCGGTGGTGTCGCAGGCGATCCTGGTGGTGAACGAAGCGCACTTCGCCACCGACAAGGAGCCCGACTGGAGCTCGCTGGCGATCTCGATCGAGTCGGTCCAGGCGGGTCTGCTGGCGGCGGCCGACCGCGCCGACGAACTCGGCACCCTGGCGGTGGGGCTGCAGCAGCTGGTGGTGCAGGTGCTGCGCGACCGCTCCCGGGACCGGCTGATCGAGCTGCGCGAATCGATCCACGGCATCGTCGGGCGGCTGGACGTCGCCACCGCGGGGCTGCGCGAGCGCCGCCAGCAGCTCTCGCTCACCTACCGGCGGGGCTTCGACGAACTCTCGATGAAGGCGGTCGGCTTCGCCACCGTGGGCCTGACGATCTTCGGCTCGGTGATGGCGCTGTTCTTCGCGCGCCTGGCCTGGGACATCCGGCGGCTGGAGCGGCGGGCGATGCGGATCGTGTCCGGGTATCGCGGTTCGGCCCTGAAGGTCACGCGCGACGACGAGGTCGGCGCGTTGATGCAGTCGGTCAACCAGATGCAGTCCGAGCTCAGGGCGCGCGAGAGCCGGCTCGAGATCTCCCGCCAGGAGCAGATGCACAAGGAGAAGATGGCCGCGATCGGGTCGCTCGCCTCGGGCATCGCCCATGAGATCAACAACCCGATCGCCGCGATCGCCGGCGTCGCCGAGGAGATCTCCATCACCCGCGAGGCCCGCCAGTGTCCGCACCACGGCGCGGCCTGCCGGCCCGAGCTCATTCTCGAGCACGCGCGCCGCGTGTCGGCGATCACCCGTCAGATCTCCACCTTCAGCGCGCCGGCATCGGCCCAGCCCGAACTGATCGACGTCAACAGCGTGATCGAGAACGTCTGCGCGTTCGTGCGCTATGACCGCCGCTACTGCCGTGTCGACCTTCGCACCGAACTCGATCGACGCGTGCCGGCGGCGATCGCGGTGGCCGATCACCTGACGCAGGTCCTGATGAACCTGCTGGTGAACGCCGCCGATGCGTGTGCCGATCTCGAGCGTCCGGCGGTGGTCGAGGTCCACACCCGCGAGCACGAAGGCGGGGTCGAGATCCGCGTGATCGACAACGGCAGCGGGATGACGCCGCACGCGCTGGCGCACGCCTTCGACGAATACTTCACCACGAAGCCGCCGGGGCAGGGGACCGGGCTGGGCCTGGCGGTCTGCCGACAGTTGCTCGAAGGTGTGGGCGCGCGCATCGAGCTCCGTTCGCAATGGGGCGTGGGCACCACGGCTGTCGTGCAACTGGCCGGGGAGGCGCCGTTCGATGCCGGTGTGGCGCGCCTGCCCGCGATCGTCGGGTCGCTGCCGGCGCCGCGCTGAACACGGGAAGGAAATGCCATGCTGGTGCTGGTGATCGACGACGAACCGGCGATCCGACAAGTCCTGGGCTCGATGCTCGCCCGCAACGGCTACGAGGTCGAACAGGCGGCCGGCGTCGTCCAGGCCACCGAGCGGCTCGCGGTGGGCGATGTCGACATCGCGCTGTGCGACATCAAGATGCCCGACGGCAACGGCATCGACCTCGTTCGCGCGGTGAAGGCCTCGGGGGTCGAGACGCATTTCCTGATCATGACGGCGTTCGCCTCGGTCGAGACCGCGGTCGAGGCGTTGCGGGCGGGCGCCACCGACTACATCACGAAGCCGGTCCGCGCCGAGGAGGTGCTGCACCGGATCGCCCAGATCGGCGCGATGCGCGGCCTGCGAGAGGAGAACCGGGTGCTGCGCCGCGCGGTGGGCGATCACCGGGATCGCCTCTACCGCTTCGAAGCGCCGGCGATGAAGTCGCTCGAGCGCCTGATCTCGAAGGTGGCGCCCACCGAGAGCACGGTGCTGATCACCGGCGAGAGCGGCACCGGCAAGAGCGCGGCGGCCCGGGCGATCCACGAGGCCAGCGGCCGGCGCGACGGTGTCTTCCTGCCGGTGAACTGCAGCGCCATCCCGGAGCAGTTGCTCGAGGCGGAGCTCTTCGGGCACACGAAGGGCGCCTTCACCGGCGCGGACCGTGCCCGCAAGGGCCTGTTCATGGAGGCCGATCGCGGCACGCTGTTCCTCGACGAGATCGGCGAGTTGCCCCTGCACATGCAGACCAAGCTGCTGCACGTGATCGAGGACCGCACGGTGCGGGCGGTGGGCAGCGACACCTCGCGTCGCGTCGACACCCGCGTGATCGCCGCCACCAACCGCGACCTGGCGGCGATGGTCCGTGAAGGCAAGTTCCGGGAAGACCTCTACTTCCGGCTGGGCATGTTCGAGATCCACATGCCGCCCCTGCGCAACCGGGTCGAGGACCTCCCGGGGCTGATCCGCTTCCTGATCAAGCGCCTGGCCTCGCGCAGCGGCAGTGGCGCGCCCAGTGGCGCGCCCACGGTCGACATCGATCCGGCCGCCGAGGAGGTGCTGCTCGCCTATGGCTGGCCCGGCAACGTGCGCGAACTCGAGAACGTGCTCAACCGGGCCCACATCCTCGCCGATGCGAACCGGATCATGCTGCACGACCTCCCCGCCGAGATCACCCGGATCGCCCCCCGCGGGGCGGGCACGCCGATTGCTACAGAAGGGTATCTGCGCGATCAGCTTCGCCTGATGGAAGCACGGCTCGTCCAGCGTGTCCTCGATGAAGTCGGCGACGATCGACGCGAAGCGGCCCAGAAACTGGGAATCGGGCTCTCCAGCCTTTACCGAAAGTTGGAAGAGTTCGAGCGCCTGGGATTGTTGATCAAGGCGGCGGCCGACTGACTCGTCCCCGCCGGCTGACACGGCGGCGCCGAGAGGCGCCGCGGTGGCGGGAGGGGAACATGGGTGTGTTGGGCAGGTTCGAAGCGGCGACGATCCAGACTCGGGGGGCGCTCGGCTTCGCGGTGCGCCTGTTGATCGGTCTGAGCGCGGCGGTGCTGCTGCTGGCCAGCGCGGTCGGGCACGCGGCGCCCGAAGACGACTACCAGGCGGGACGCAAGGCGTACGAGGCCGGCGACGTCACCGGCGCCTTGAAGGTGTTGCGGTCGCCCGCCGATGCCGGCCACGCCGCGGCCCAGCGACTGCTCGCCTTCGTGCTGGACAGCGCGGGCTTGTACGAAGAATCGGTCGCCTACTATCGCAAGGCGCTGGTCCAGGGCGACCTGGACGCCGAATACGGACTGGCACTCGCGCTGCTCTCGGGCAATGGCGTGCCGAAGGACGCCGCGCAGGCGCGACGGCACATCGAGAACGCCGCCGGTCGCGGGCATGCGCTGTCGATCCGATGGCTGGCCGAGTCCGCACTGCGGGCGGGTCCGCGCGGGGTGCCGGCGGACACGCCTTCGACGCTGAGCCCGGCCGATCTCGACTGGGTGCGCAAGGCCGCCGCCCTCGACCACCTGCCCTCGCTGGATCACCTCTCGCGTGCCTACCGCGCGGGCACCTACGGCGCGCCCGACCTGGCCCAGGCCAAGGAGTACGAGGCCCGTGCCGAGAAGCTGCGCTTCCCCAACGGCCGCCCGCGCCAGCGTCGGGCCGCGAGCGCCGGCTGATGCGATCCCGAGCCGATCCGGCCGCGCGGCGGCGCGATCAGGCCCGCCTGCTGTCGCGCTCGCTGCTGGCCACGGGCACGATCGCGCTGGTGCTGGGCCTGGCGCTTCTCGGGGCGCGAAGCGCGCGCGCCGCGGACATCAGCAACGGCCAGCGGCTCTACGCCCAGCACTGCCGCATCTGCCACGGTGAGCGTGGCTTGCCGGTGATGCCGCAGGCGCCCGCCTTCAACCGTGGCGAAGGTCTGATGCGCTCGGACCTCTCGCTGCTGGCCTCGATCCGCGCCGGACGCAATGCGATGCCGGGTTACGCCGGCCTGATGTCCGACCGCGAGATCCTCGACGTGATCAGTTTTCTCAGGATGCTTCCATGAGCCTTCGTGTCCCGACCGCGCCGTTCGCACGTCGCCGTGTGCTGCAAGGCGCCGCCGCGCTCTCGCTGCCGCTCGGCGGGGGGCTGGCAACGGTGTTCGCGCAGACGCCCGGTGCACCGGCGCCCGCCGCCGCGCCGGCGACCCCTGCGGCCGCGCCGCCCGCCCGGCTGCCGAAGATCACCGAGCGTTTCGAGGTCGGGGCCGAGGTCTACGTGCGTGCGCTCACCGCGGAGCCGGCCACGCAGACGCTGTGGATCGGCACCTCGGCCGGCGTCAACGAGGTGGACCTGAAGACCGGGGCGCGGCGCAACACCTACACCCGCCAGCACGGACTGGCCAACGAGTACGTCTTCGCGGTGGGCATCGACAGCGTCGGCGCGAAGTGGTTCGGCACCAACTCGGGCGGTGTCACGCGGCTGCGCGAGGGCAAGTGGCAGACCTTCTTCCCGATGCACGGCCTGGCCGACTACTGGGTCTACGCCTTCCAGAACGATCCGGAGGGCAA